>Ga0308167_1000220_pt1 | contig 125458 bp, 111 predicted proteins | sample PhyCR1_2_FD_202138 | JGI IMG/M metagenome (GOLD analysis project Ga0308167, IMG submission 202138) | Phyllosphere microbial communities from UC Gill Tract Community Farm, Albany, California, United States - DLSLRC.R1 | ecosystem: Host-associated > Plants > Phyllosphere > Unclassified | place...
GCTTCATTGGCAGCCATCCTGGAGGCGCGGGGACTTAAGGTCACCATGCTGAAGCTGGACCCCTACATCAACGTTGATCCGGGCACCATGAGCCCGTTCCAGCACGGTGAAGTGTTCGTTACTCACGACGGCGCCGAAACCGACCTGGACTTGGGCCACTACGAGCGGTTTATCCGCACGACCATGACCCAGAACAACAACTTCACCACGGGGCGTGTTTACGAGCACGTTCTGCGCAAGGAGCGCCGTGGTGATTACCTGGGTGCAACCATTCAGGTAATTCCGCACATCACAGACGAGATCAAGCGTCGAATCATCAAGGGCGCCGGCGATGCCGACGTAGCGATGGTTGAGATTGGCGGCACTGTGGGTGACATTGAGTCGCAACCGTTCCTCGAGGCAATCCGTCAGTTGCGCATTGAAGTAGGTGCCAAGCGCGCCATGCTGATGCACCTGACGCTGGTTCCGTACATCGCCACGGCTGGCGAGACGAAAACCAAACCCACGCAGCACTCGGTTAAAGAACTGCGTTCTATCGGCCTGCAACCAGACGTTCTGATCTGCCGTTCCGATCATCACGTTGATGTGTCCTCGCGTCGCAAGATCGCGCTGTTCACCAACGTTGAAGAGCGTGCTGTCATTTCTCTGGAAGACGCCGACACGATCTACAAGATCCCGGGCATGCTGCACGCTCAAGGGCTGGACGATTTCGTGGTGGAGCGCTTTGGCTTGCAATGCAACAGCGCCGACCTGTCCGAGTGGGACAAGGTCGTTGATGCCAAGCTCAATCCAGAACACGAAGTCACCATCGCCATGGTCGGCAAGTACATGGAGTTGCTGGATGCGTACAAATCGCTGATCGAAGCGATGAGTCACGCCGGCATCTCCAATCGCACCAAGGTCAACCTGCGTTATATCGATTCTGAAGACATCGAAAACAAAGGGACTGAACTGCTTGAAGGCGCTGATGCCATTCTGGTGCCGGGTGGCTTCGGTCTGCGCGGCGTTGAAGGCAAAATCACGGCGGCTCAGTACGCTCGTGAAAACAAGGTGCCTTACCTGGGTATCTGCCTGGGCATGCAAGTGGCGGTTATCGAGTTCGCACGTAACGTTCTGGGCTGGAAAGACGCCAACTCCACCGAGTTCGATCGCAGCAGCGGTCACCCGGTTGTGGGCTTGATCACTGAGTGGGAAGACGCCACCGGTGCAGTCGAAACCCGTACCGAGACCTCTGACTTGGGCGGCACCATGCGTCTGGGCGCACAGGATTGCCAACTGGCAGCCGGTTCCAAGGTTCACGATTGCTATGCCAAGGACGTAATTGTTGAGCGTCATCGCCATCGCTATGAAGTGAACAACAACCTGCTGCCACAACTGATCGAAGCGGGCCTGAAAGTGACCGGTCGTTCCGGTGACGGCGCGCTGGTAGAAGTGGTTGAGGCACCTGATCATCCCTGGTTCGTGGCTTGCCAGTTCCACCCGGAGTTCACCTCGACGCCACGTGATGGTCACCCACTGTTCACCGGTTTCGTCAAAGCGGCACTGGCGCAACACGAGAAGAAGGCTTAATCAGCATGGCGCAAAAGATTATCCGCGTAGGCAATATCGATATTGCCAACGACAAGCCAATGGTCTTGTTCGGTGGCATGAACGTGCTGGAAAGCCGTGATATGGCCATGCAGGTGTGCGAAGAGTACGTGCGTGTTACTGAAAAGCTCGGTATCCCTTACGTTTTCAAGGCCAGCTTCGACAAAGCCAACCGCTCATCGATCAACTCTTACCGTGGCCCCGGCCTCGAAGAGGGCATGCGGATTTTCCAGGACATCAAGCAAGCGTTTGGTGTGCCCGTGATCACCGACGTCCACGAGCCTGCGCAAGCAGCCGTGGTCGCCGAGGTGTGCGACATCATTCAACTGCCGGCTTTCCTTTCGCGTCAGACCGACCTGGTTGTGGCCATGGCCAAGACCGGTGCCGTGATCAACATCAAGAAAGCCCAATTCCTTGCGCCTCAGGAAATGAAACATATTCTGAGCAAGTGCGAAGAGGCGGGTAATGATCAGTTGATCCTCTGTGAACGCGGCTCCAGTTTTGGCTACAACAACCTTGTAGTCGACATGCTGGGCTTCGGCATCATGAAGCAATTTGAGTACCCGGTATTTTTCGACGTGACCCACGCGCTGCAAATGCCCGGTGGTCGTGCCGATTCGGCCGGTGGTCGTCGTGCCCAGGTCACAGACCTGGCCAAGGCTGGCATTAGCCAGGGCCTGGCTGGCTTGTTCCTTGAGGCGCACCCGGATCCAGACAACGCCAAATGTGATGGCCCTTGTGCCTTGCGTCTGGACAAGCTGGAGCCATTTCTGGCTCAGCTCAAGTCGCTGGATGAGTTGGTTAAAAGTTTTCCGACAATAGAAACCGCTTAAACCGCTGTTCTCCGGTAAAGTACCGCACGATTTCTCGGGCCCTTGTGGCCCGAGCTTTATCGTCTGCAAGGCTGCCTATTTTTCGCCCTTGCTGGCGATGACAAAATTTCCCTCAGCTGCGTCGTTTTCGTCAACTTTGGAGTTTTACAACAATGGCAAAAATCGTCGACATCAAAGGTCGTGAAGTTCTCGACTCCCGTGGCAATCCCACCGTGGAAGCGGATGTACTTCTCGACAACGGCATCATCGGTAGCGCTTGCGCGCCGTCCGGTGCTTCCACGGGTTCGCGCGAAGCGCTGGAACTGCGTGATGGCGACAAGAGCCGTTACCTGGGCAAAGGCGTACTCAAAGCCGTTGCCAACATCAACGGTCCTATTCGTGATTTGCTGCTGGGTAAAGACCCGGTTGATCAAAAGGCGCTCGACCACGCGATGATCGCGTTGGACGGTACTGAAAACAAAGGTTCGCTGGGCGCTAACGCGATTCTGGCTGTGTCCCTGGCGGCTGCCAAGGCTGCGGCTCAGGACCAGGACCTGCCGCTGTACGCTCATATTGCCAACCTCAACGGTACCCCGGGCGTTTACTCGATGCCGGTTCCGATGATGAACATCATCAACGGTGGCGAGCACGCGGATAACAACGTCGATATCCAGGAGTTCATGGTGCAGCCGGTTGGTGCCAAGACCTTCTCCGATGCTCTGCGTATGGGCACCGAAATTTTCCATCACCTCAAGGCTGTGCTCAAGGCACGTGGCCTGAACACTGCAGTGGGTGACGAAGGTGGTTTCGCGCCTAACCTGGCGTCCAACGAAGATGCACTGAAAGTGATCTCCGAAGCGATCGCCAATGCCGGTTACACCTTGGGCACTGACGTGACCCTGGCACTGGACTGCGCGGCCAGCGAGTTCTACGAAGACGGTAAATACAATCTGTCTGGTGAAGGGCAGGTGTTCAGCTCTGAAGGTTTCGCCGAGTACCTGAAAGGTCTGACTCAGCGTTACCCGATCATCTCCATTGAAGATGGCCTGGACGAGTCTGACTGGGATGGTTGGAAAATCCTGACGGATAAAATCGGTGAGAAAGTTCAGTTGGTGGGCGATGACCTGTTCGTTACCAACACCAAGATCCTGCAAGAAGGCATTGATAAAAACATTGCGAACTCGATTCTCATCAAGTTCAACCAGATCGGTACGTTGACCGAAACCCTGGAAGCGATCCAGATGGCCAAGGCGGCGGGCTACACCGCTGTCATCTCGCACCGCTCCGGCGAAACCGAAGACTCCACCATTGCCGACCTGGCCGTGGGCACTTCGGCTGGCCAGATCAAAACCGGCTCGCTGTGCCGTTCGGACCGCGTATCCAAGTACAACCAATTGCTGCGTATTGAAGAGCAACTGGGGGCGAAAGCCACGTACAACGGCCGTGGCGAGTTCCGTGGCTAAGCAGTGAGTGGTACAAAGACAACAGGTTGTGTCAGATAATTCGCCAAAACGAGTCGTTTGACACTAATCTGATGCCTATCAAGTACAAGCCTGGTTATTCCAGGCTTTGTACTATGAGTTGTTTACGTTTGTCGGCATGGCTGTCTTTTCACTGGATACCTGATATTCGATGCGCAGTCCCAATTGGTTGTTCCTCATTTTGCTCCTGCTTCTGGCTGGCCTGCAGTATCGCCTGTGGGTGGGGAATGGCAGTTTGGCGCAAGTTACCGACCTGACTCAGCAAATCGCCGATCAGCATGCAGAAAATGAAGTGTTGCTGGAGCGCAATCGCGTGCTGGATGCGGAAGTGCTTGAGCTGAAAAAAGGCATGGAGACCGTTGAAGAACGTGCTCGCCATGAGTTGGGCATGGTGAAAGAGGGCGAGACCCTCTATCAGTTGGCCCAATGAGTATTTTGATACCGGCCTTTTGGGCCGTGATTCCTGCCGCGGGCGTTGGTGCTCGCATGGCCGCAGACCGTCCCAAACAGTATTTGACGTTGGGCGGACGCAGTATTCTCGAACACAGCCTTGGCTGTTTTCTCGACCATCCAGGCCTTAAAGGGTTGGTGGTCAGTGTCGCTTCGGATGACCCTTTCTGGCCGTCTCTGCCGTGTGCTGCGGACCCACGCGTGGTTCGGGTCGACGGCGGCCGCGAGCGCGCCGATTCGGTGCTCAATGCCTTGTTGTACCTGCATGCGCAGGGGGCTGGCGATGAAGATTGGGTGTTGGTTCACGACGCGGCGCGGCCGAATCTGGCCCGTGAAGACCTGGACAAGTTGCTCGCAGAGTTGGCTGACGACCCGGTAGGCGGCTTGTTGGCGGTTCCGGCGCGCGACACGCTCAAGCGCATGGACAAGCGCGGCCGAGCGGTCGAAACCATCGATCGCAGCTTGATCTGGCAGGCCTACACACCGCAGATGTTTCGTTTGGGCGCACTGCATCGGGCCCTGGCTGACAGCCTGGTAGCGCAAGTGAACATCACTGACGAGTCGTCGGCAATGGAGTGGGCCGGCCTGGCTCCACGCTTGATCGAAGGCCGTTCTGACAACATCAAAGTCACCCGCCCTGAAGACCTTGAGTGGCTGCGGCTGCGTTGGGTCAATCGCTGATCGCTCCTGCAGGAGCGAGCTTGCTCGCGATCATTTGATCTTTAAAACGAAAGATCGCGAGCAATCGAGCGTCGACCGGCTACTCCTGCACGGGTTTTTCGTCACCCCAAATACTCTTCGCGCTTGGCCAACCCTTCCTTCAGGTAATCCACCAGCTTTCTGACCTTGGGCGACAAGTGTCGCTGTTGCGGGTACAGCGCCCACACCGCGGTGTTGGGCGGTTGGTGAACATCAAGCAAAGATACCAGCGCCCCTGTTTTCAAGTGCTCCAGCACATAATAGTCCGGCAACTGGCACAGCCCTACGCCTTGCAGTACGGCATCCAGAACGGCTTGCCCACTGTTGCAGCGCCAATTGCCTTGTACTCGTTGCGAAAATTCACGGCCGTCTTGTTGAAGTTGCCACAAGTCCGAGCTGCCGATCAGGCAGTTGTGCCGGCTTAACTCCGACAAACTGTGAGGCCGGCCGTAATGCGCTAAATAAGACGGGGACGCGCACACGTACATGCGTCGGGGGGCCAGGCGGGTAGCAACCAGCCTGGAGTCCTGCAAGCGGCCAAGCCGAATGGCGAGGTCCAGGCTTTCGTGTACCAGGTCCAGTGGCCGGTTACTGAGTTCGATATCGACCCGTAATTGCGGATAAAGCCCCATAAAACCAGTGACCAGCGGCACGATAAATCGCTCGCCGTACGCCACGGCACATGTCATGCGCAGCATGCCTTTAGGTTCGCTGGCCAGGTCACCGATGGCGCGCAGGGCCTCTTCGCGGCCGTCTTGTAAACGCTGACAATGCTGCAAAAACGTTTGCCCGCCCTCGGTCAGGGCGACGCGCCGGGTGCTGCGATAAAACAGGCGTGTTTGCAGGCGCTCCTCAAGGCGAGCCACTTGGCGGCTGATATGGGATGAAGACACGCCCAGGCGCTCCGCAGCCGCCGTGAATTGCCCGCATTCAGCGACCGCAACAAATTCATCAATCCCTTCCCAGCGGTTTTCTATCACGGTCATTGTCCCTGACTAGCAATAATGTTTTGCTTTCTGCTGGATTATTAACCACGCGACGCTGATTTACACTGCTTGTCTTGTGTTTACCTTACTGGAGACAACCGATGATCAAGTCACGTGCCGCTGTAGCCTTCGAGGCTAAAAAGCCGCTGGAAATCGTAGAAGTTGACGTTGCCATGCCCAAGGCGGGCGAAGTGTTGCTGCGGGTTGTGGCTTCGGGTGTTTGCCATACAGATGCGTACACCTTGTCGGGTGCAGATCCGGAAGGCATCTTTCCGTCGATTCTGGGCCACGAAGGCGGTGCAATCGTTGAAGCCATTGGCGAAGGCGTAACGTCGGTAGCGGTCGGGGATCATGTCATCCCGCTGTATACCCCAGAGTGCGGCAAGTGCAAATTCTGCTTGTCCGGCAAAACAAACTTGTGTCAGGCGATTCGTTCGACTCAGGGCAAGGGCCTGATGCCCGACGGCACCACGCGCTTTTCTTACAAAGGCCAGCCTATTTTCCATTACATGGGCACTTCGACGTTTTCCGAGTACACCGTGTTGCCGGAAATCTCCGTGGCCAAGATTCAAAAAGATGCTCCGCTGGAAAAAGTCTGCTTGCTGGGGTGCGGTGTGACCACCGGCATTGGTGCTGTGCTTAACACGGCCAAGGTCAAGCCAGGCGATACGGTAGCCATCTTCGGGTTGGGCGGCATTGGCCTGTCGGCGGTCATTGGTGCCGTTAAAGCTAAAGCCGCGCGCATCATTGCCATCGACATCAACCCGGCCAAGTTTGAAATCGCCAAGCAACTGGGTGCGACCGATTGCGTGAACCCGAAAGACTATGATCGCCCGATTCAGGACGTGATCGTCGACATGACGGACGGCGGAGTCGACTTCTCTTTCGAATGCATCGGTAATGTTCACTTGATGCGCGCGGCATTGGAATGCTGCCACAAAGGTTGGGGCGAGTCGGTGATCATCGGTGTGGCCGGTGCGGGCCAGGAAATCTCGACACGGCCGTTCCAGTTGGTGACAGGGCGCGTCTGGCGCGGTTCGGCGTTTGGTGGTGTGCGCGGCCGCAGCGAGTTGCCGAGCTATGTCGAAATGGCTCAAACCGGTGAAATTCCGCTCGATACCTTCATCACCCACACCATGGGCCTGGAAGATATCAATAAGGCCTTTGACCTGATGCACGAAGGCAAAAGCATTCGTACCGTTATTGAATTCTGACGAATAGCGGCAAGCCGATGTAAGCCCCATCACTGAGTCTGTAGGGGCGAGCTTGCTCGCGATCTTTTCAACGATCAAAAGATCGCCAGCAAGCTCGCTTCTAAAGTGGGTTTATCGTGCGGTTTGCAGCTAAAAGCCTGGAGCTGCCCCTAATGCCCTTAACAAATATTTCCTGCCAGAAAAGCTTTGGCGGCTGGCACAAACGTTACCAGCACCGTTCTGAAGTGCTGGGCTGCAACATGGTGTTTGCCGTGTATTTGCCGCCCCAGGCCGAGCAGGGCGTCAAGCTGCCTGTACTGTACTGGTTATCGGGTCTGACCTGCACCGATGAGAACTTCATGCACAAGGCGGGTGCCATGAAACTGGCCGCTGAGTTGGGCCTGATTATTGTCTGCCCGGACACCAGCCCGCGTGGCGAAGGTGTGCCGGATGATTCTGAAGGTGCGTGGGATTTCGGTTTGGGGGCGGGCTTTTATGTCAACGCTACCCAGCAACCTTGGGCCCAGCATTACCGGATGCATGATTATGTGGTGCAGGAATTGCCTGCTTTGGTTGAGGCTCATTTTCCTGCGTCACAAAAACGCGGTATCAGTGGGCATTCGATGGGCGGTCACGGAGCCTTGGTGTGTGCCTTGCGCAACCCGGGGCGGTATCAATCGGTGTCGGCGTTTGCACCAATCAGCAATCCCATGGATTGCCCTTGGGGGCAGAAGGCGTTCACCCATTACTTGGGCGAAGAGCGCGCGCGCTGGCGTGAGTGGGATACGTGCGTGCTAATCAATGAGGCCAGTGAAAAGCTGCCGCTGCTGGTGGATCAAGGTGATCGGGACGACTTTTTGGCCGTCCAGCTTAAGCCTGAGGCGCTGCAACAAGCGGCCAAGCAGGCGGATTATCCGCTGACTCTGCGACTTCAACCGGGCTACGATCACAGCTATTTCTTCATCGCCAGCTTTATTGATGACCACTTGCGCCATCACGCGGATGCACTAAGCGCCTAATGTCCGCCAAAGTAGGTAGAATCACGCCCTGACTAAATCGGGGCGTTTTTTTATGCGTATTGGCCACGGCTATGATGTGCACTGTTTTGCTGACGGCGATTTTATAACCCTGGGCGGCGTGCATATTCCTCACACATTCGGGCTGTTGGCCCACTCCGATGGCGACGTGCTGCTGCACGCGCTCAGCGATGCCTTACTGGGTGCAGCGGCGTTGGGCGATATCGGTAAACACTTTCCGGACACAGACCCGACCTTCAAGGGGGCTGACAGCCGTGTCCTGCTGCGCCATGTGGTGAGCTTGATCCATGCCAAAGGCTGGACAATCGCAAACGTCGACAACACCATCGTTGCGCAGGCACCTAAAATGGCACCGCATATTGAAACCATGCGTGCGCTCATTGCCGACGATCTCAAAATCGAGCTGGATCAAGTGAACGTAAAAGCCACAACCACCGAAAAGCTCGGTTTCGTTGGGCGAGAAGAGGGGATTGCCGTGCATTCCATTGCGTTGTTGGTTCGCGCATGAACGATTTTGATCTGCTCGGGCCCCGCGCCTACGGCGCTGCCCTGGGCACGGCCGTACTGAAAGCCACGGCCGATGATTTTCAGGTGGATGAGGTCCTCGACATTCCCTTGTCCGGGGACGGCGAGCATCTGTGGTTGTGGGTCGAAAAGCGCGGTCTGAACACTGAGGAGGCTGCTCGGCGAATTGCCAAAGCTGCCGGCGTACCTTTGCGTACGGTGAGTTATGCGGGCCTCAAGGACCGTCAGGCGCTGACACGTCAATGGTTTAGCGTGCAACTGCCGGGCAAGGCGGATCCTGACTTGTCAGGTGCTGAAAACGACACACTGAAGATCCTCAAGACCTCGCGGCACAAACGTAAATTGCAACGCGGAGCCCACGCAGCAAACGGTTTCACGTTGCGCCTGACGCAATTGGCGGCTGACAAGGAGGCCTTGCAGCAGCGTCTTGAACAGATCGCCCGGCAAGGTGTGCCGAACTATTTCGGCACCCAGCGTTTTGGCTGGGAAGGCGGCAATGTGGGCGAGGCGCGCGATTATGCTGCCCGTAAAGCATTGCCCGAGCAGCGCAACGTGCGTTCGCGGCTGCTCTCTACTGCGCGCAGCTACCTGTTCAATCAGGTGCTGGCTGCCCGGGTCGCCGATGGCAGTTGGCAACGCGCGCAGGTGGGGGACTTATTGGCCTTCACCGACAGCCGGAGCTTTTTTCCGGCGGGCGAAGCCGAGTGCGATGATCCACGCTTGGCTATCCTTGATCTGCACCCGACCGGGCCGCAGTGGGGCGAGGGCGAGTCACCGACCACGGGGGCAACCCAGGTGCTGGAGCAATCCATTGCTGAACGTGAAGCCGATTTGCGTGACTGGCTGGTTCGCGCTGGCATGAGTCACGAGCGCCGTATTCTGCGGCTGCCCATTGGGCAACTGACGTGGCATTATCCGGAGCCTGACATTCTGCAACTGGAATTTGTTCTGCCGGCCGGATGCTTCGCCACTGTTGTCGTGCGTGAGCTTGTTGATCTGGTGCCGTTGGGTCAAACGGACAGCCTATGCGTATTCTGATTTCAAACGATGATGGGGTGAGCGCTCCGGGGCTGGCTGCGCTTTATGGCGCGTTGGCAGATGACTTCGCGTGCGTGGTGATTGCCCCCGACCAAGACAAAAGCGGTGCGAGCAGTTCGTTGACGCTGGACCGCCCCTTGCATCCGCACACGTTGGCCAATGGTTTTATCAGCATTAACGGCACGCCCACCGATTGCGTGCACCTGGGGATTCACGGGCTTCTGGAACAGCAACCCGACATGGTGGTGTCCGGCATCAACCTGGGGGCTAACCTGGGAGATGACGTGTTGTATTCCGGCACGGTGGCAGCCGCACTGGAAGGGCGATTTCTTGAGCGTCCTTCGTTTGCGTTCTCACTCGTGTCGCGTCAGGTCGATAACCTGGCCACGGCGGCCCACTTTGCCCGCAAACTGGTTCAGGCGCATGCCTCGCTCAACTTGCCGCCGCGTACCGTACTCAACGTGAATATCCCCAACCTGCCCCTGGAAAAAATCCGCGGCATCCAGCTCACCCGGCTGGGGCATCGTGCGCGTGCTGCAACACCGGTTCGGGTGGTTGACCCCCGGGGTAAGGCCGGCTACTGGATTGCGGCTGCCGGTGACGTTGAAGATGGCGGCCCGGGTACCGATTTCCATGCGGTCATGCAAGGTTATGTTTCGATCACACCGTTGCAACTGGACCGTACTTTTGCAGAGGGCTTCAAAAGCCTCAATGGCTGGCTTGAGGGCTTGGGCTGATGGCGCGTGAGCAGGACGGCTTGATGCATCGTGGCATTGGCATGACCTCTGAACGTACGCGGGAGCGGCTGATTCAGCGCCTGCGTGAAGAGGGCATCGTTAACCAGAACGTACTTGAGGTCATCCGCCGCACACCGCGCCATCTGTTTGTTGACGAGGCCTTGGCGCACCGGGCCTATGAAGATACCGCGCTGCCAATAGGCAATAACCAGACCATTTCCCAGCCTTACATGGTAGCCCGCATGAGCGAGCTGCTGCTGGAGGATGGCCCGCTGGACAAGGTCATGGAGATCGGTACCGGGTCGGGTTACCAAACCGCCATTCTCTCGCAGTTGGTTGAGCGGATCTTCTCGGTCGAACGCATCAAAGTGCTGCAAGACCGTGCCAAGGAACGATTGCTCGAGTTGAACCTGCGCAATGTGGTGTTCCGTTGGGGGGATGGCTGGGAAGGGTGGCCTGCGTTGGCACCTTACAACGGCATTATTGTCACCGCGGTGGCAACGGATGTGCCTCAAGCCCTGCTCGACCAGTTGGCTCCCGGAGGGCGGCTGGTCATTCCTGTCGGTGCGGGAGAGGTTCAGCAGTTGATGCTGATCGTGCGTGAAGAACATGGGTTTGCCCGGCGAGTCATTGGCAATGTGCGTTTTGTACCCCTGCTGAATGGGCCGCTGGCCTGAGTCTTTAGCTGCAACGGCTGAATTATAAAGTTACGCGAAGGTCATAGTGCGCAGTGCCAAGGCCTCGGTATGGGGCTGATGATGTGCCATGCCGCGTTTTTTCAATTTGGCTTTGCTGTCTGTAAAAAAACTGTAGCCAGTTATACTTGCGCCATTCTGCGGCCAGTACTGGCGTTTTATTTTTGGCCTTCTTCAAAGGGAGCGGCGGGTGAGTCTCACAGTCATTGCGCAGCGTATGAGTATCAATAGCTATCAGAGGCTGGTGGTCGGTCTATTTCTGAGTGCGGTATTGGCCTTGCTGGCAGCTTGCTCCAGTTCTTCCAGGACGGGCACCAGTGTTGGTGATCGCAACGGGGTGGCGCAGCGTCCAGCCGTGACGACCGGGCAATACGTGGTACGGCGCGGTGATACCTTGTTCTCTATTGCTTTTCGTTACGGTTGGGACTGGAAGACATTGGCGGCCCGGAACAATATTGCAGCCCCGTTTACCATCGTGCCGGGTCAGACCATTCGTTTCGACGGGCGCGCAGGAACGGTGCCTGCGAAAGGTACGACAACGACCGTAGTGTCGTCTTCAGCGGGTAGCAAGACCACGGTCATCAAAAGCGCGGGAGCGACTTCGCCTGTCAACGCTTCACCAATGCCGGCAGGCCCTGCACCCAAAGGTTGGGGCTGGCCGGCTAATGGCATTTTGATAGGCAAATTTTCTTCAAACGGTAGTTTGAATAAAGGTATTGATATCGCCGGGGATTTGGGACAGCCTGTTTTGGCTGCGTCTGATGGATCAGTTGTTTACGCTGGCAGTGGATTGAGGGGCTACGGCGAACTGGTCATTATCAAACACAGTGATACCTACGTCAGTGCCTACGGCCATAACCGCAGGCTTTTGGTTCGGGAGGGGCAGCAGGTCAAGGTCGGACAGACGATTGCGGAAATGGGGTCAACAGGAACAGACCGGGTGAAACTTCACTTTGAAATTCGCCGCCAGGGCAAACCCGTAGACCCACTGCAATTTCTTCCACGACGTTGATCGGTTACCAGCCTGTTCCTGATGTAGTTAAGGAACAGGCTCCAGCGTTGCCAAGGATAGAGGCGGTGCTTGAGCTTGAGGTCGAACTCACCAAAGGACTATAACAATGGCTCTCAACAAAGAAGCGCCGGGGTTTGACATCGACGATGAGGTGCTCCTTATGGACATCGATATCGACAGTGACTTGATGTCAGAAGATGATGAAACAACCCCTGCTACTCGCACCAAGTCAAAAAAAGCGTCAGCCACGAAACAGCACAAGTACATTGATTACACGCGGGCGCTTGATGCGACTCAGTTGTACCTCAATGAGATTGGTTTTTCCCCCTTGCTCTCCCCTGCAGAAGAAGTTCACTTTGCGCGATTGTCGCAAAGTGGAGATCCGGCTGGGCGTAAACGCATGATTGAAAGTAATTTGCGCCTGGTGGTCAAAATCGCCAGACGCTATGTCAATCGTGGGCTGTCGCTGCTTGATTTGATTGAGGAGGGCAACCTGGGACTGATTCGGGCTGTCGAGAAATTTGACCCTGAGCGTGGGTTCCGTTTTTCTACCTATGCGACTTGGTGGATCCGTCAGACGATTGAACGGGCGATCATGAATCAAACCCGCACCATTCGCCTGCCGATTCATGTCGTTAAAGAACTCAACGTTTACCTGCGCGCTGCGCGAGAGCTCACGCAAAAGCTCGACCACGAACCTTCCCCTGAAGAAATAGCCAACCTGCTCGAAAAACCCGTTGCAGAGGTCAAGCGCATGCTTGGGCTCAATGAACGCGTGTCCTCGGTAGACGTTTCTCTGGGGCCGGACTCTGATAAAACACTGCTCGATACGCTGACCGATGACCGTCCTACCGATCCCTGTGATCTGCTGCAGGACGATGACTTGTCGCAAAGCATTGATGAGTGGTTGTCTGAGCTCACGGACAAGCAACGAGAGGTGGTGATTCGCCGTTTCGGCTTGAGGGGGCATGAAAGCAGTACGCTTGAAGATGTCGGTCTGGAGATTGGCCTGACCCGTGAGCGTGTCCGACAGATTCAGGTCGAGGGGCTTAAGCGCCTGCGAGAAATTCTTGAGCGTAATGGTTTATCGAGCGAGTCGTTATTTCAGTAAGGCGTCAAACGCTGACTCAGGCTCGCCGTGTTTGCCAAACGGTTAATTGGGGTAAGTGGTAGTTTGACGAAATAAATGAAGCGTTTGCAGTTTTCAACGCCCCAGGTCTCACAGACCTGGGGCGTTTTTCTTTGTAGTACTTATAGCGATTGCTTCGGCGCTTCCAAGCGTTACACCTTACCTACATTCGAAAGCAGGGTATGGACACCTGCACGAATAGAATGTGGATGATTTACCTTCGTATACTTAACCATATATATGTACGCATTGGTAGGTAGCCATTTCTGAATTTTTATAACATTTTGGATGTTTTTTTCAGTAAGGCTTATTGTTTCAAGTAAGGCATCAAACGTGGGGTTAAGCTTTACTAGCTATAAGTTGTAAGCCTTTACTTACATCTCATGTAAGCCAAGAGCTTGAGTGAGGCTACTTTATGCGCTTTTCTTACTTTGAAGATTTTGTATGATATTGATTTTTATGAATTTTTATTTTTAAGATGGCTGTGTATGTAATAAAGATATATAACTGGCTCGCTTGCAGCAATGCCACAAGACTCTAATATCTTAACTGTGTCGACGGATCGACGCAGCTTTCAGGATGAATGCTAAAGGACATCGCAGGATGCGGTTCATCAGGATGATGAGAAGGGAAAAAGGGACTAGGGAAAAAATGTGGGCGGGTCAAACCGCCCCTTTTTTTACCATCCAAAAGCATTGAAAGGCATAGCCTCTCTTCAGATGCTTTGAAAAAATTAAAAAACGCCCAAGGCATAAGCCTTGGGCGTTTTGCATTGAGCAGAAGGAAAGTCGTTTTTTACGCTCTGTGCTTACAACGCCGGGTAGTCGATGAACCCGGTAGCACCCGCTGAGTAGAAGGTGTTCTGATCGGCCTCGTTCAGTGGTGCATTGGCCTTAAAACGCGCGGGCAGGTCAGGGTTGGCAATAAAGGGCACGCCAAAGGCCACTGCATCGGCCTTGCCATCGGCAATCCAGGCATTAGCGCTGTCTTTGGTGAACCGTTCATTGGCGATGTAGGGGCCGCCAAAGGCTGCTTTAAGGTCCGGGCCCAGGCTGTCAGGGCCTGCTGCTTCGCGTGAGCAAATAAAGGCGATGCGACGCTTGCCCAGCTCTTTGGCGACATAGCCAAAGGTTTCAGCCCGGTTGTCATCGCCCATGTCATGCAGGTCGGCGCGAGGTGACAAATGCACCCCAACCCGGCCCGGCCCCCACACGTCAACGGCCGCATCAGTCACTTCGAGTAGCAGCCGTGCACGGTTCTCCAAAGAGCCGCCATAGTGGTCGGTGCGCTTGTTGGTACTGCTCTGCAAGAACTGATCAAGTAAGTAGCCGTTGGCACCGTGGATCTCGACCCCGTCAAAACCCGCCGCTTTAGCGTTCTCGGCACCCGTGCGGTAAGCCTCGACGATATCTGCAATTTCGGCTGTTTCCAGGGCGCGCGGCACAGGGAAGTCAACCTTCGGACGTACCAGGCTGACATGGCCTTTGGCAGCAATGGCGCTTGGTGCAACGGGTGTTTCGCCGTTCAGGTACATCGGATGGGAGATACGGCCCACATGCCACAGTTGCAGGAAAATACGGCCGCCGGCGGCATGGACGGCCTCTGTGACGTTTTTCCAGCCGCGGACCTGGTCGTTGGACCAGATACCGGGCGTGTTCGGGTAGCCAACGCCCATGGGCGTCACGGAGGTAGCTTCGCTCAGGATCAGGCCTGCTGAAGCGCGTTGAACGTAGTACTCGGCAATCAGCGCGTTGGGAACTCGACCCTCGTCAGCACGGCAACGGGTGAGCGGTGCCATGATGATGCGGTTGGGCAGTTCGAGATCGCCCAGGGTGATTGGATCGAAAATCGTAGTCATCAATGCAGTCCTCTCAAGGATCAGTGTGTGGCAGTGGCCAGTTCGGCATTACCGCTCTGGCGAAAAGTAATCAGGGTGACCAGCAGGGCGAGTACCGCGAGTGCAGCGGCCGCTAATGGCACGCTGGTGAGGCCAAAACCGTGGGCAATGACGCTCCCGCCCACCCAGGCCCCTAATGCGTTGCCGATGTTGAAAGCACCGATATTCAGGGTGGACACCAGGTTGGGGGCGGCTTTGCCAAAGGTCACCACGTTCACTTGCAGTGCGGGCACGGCGGCAAATGAAGCCGTGGCCCACAGGAACAGGGTTATTTCAGTCGGGATCACGGCCACACTGGTCCAGCTCAAAGCGGTTGAAATCACGGCCATGGCGATGAACACACCGATCAAGGTCGCGGCCAGCCGCTTGTCTGCCAGTTTGCCGCCGATGATATTGCCGACGGTCAGGCCCAGGCCGATCAGTAGCAAGGTCCAGGTCACGCCGTTGGGCGATACTCCAGTGACATCACCGAGCAAAGGGGCGACGTAGGTAAACAGGGTGAACATCGAGGCGGCAAACAGTGCCGTCATGCTCAGTGAAAGCCAGATGCCCGCCCCTTTGAGTGCGGCCAGTTCGGCGCGCATGTCGAGTTTTTCTTCGTCACGTTTGGCCGGTAGAAAGCGGATCAGACCAATCAACGCCACAACCCCAATCACGGTGACGGCAAAAAAAGTCGAGCGCCAGCCGGCTACCTGGCCCAACGCAGTGCCCAGCGGCACACCCAGCACGTTAGCGAGGGTCAAACCGGTGAACATCAAGGCCACCGCCGAGGCGCGCTTGTTGGCCGGCACCAGGCCGGCTGCCACCACTGAACCAATGCCGAAAAATGCGCCATGGCACAAGGCCGTGACCACGCGAGCAAACATCAGCACGTTGTAATCGCTGGCCAGTGCGCACAGCAGGTTGCCGATGATAAAAATGCCCATCAACGCTACCAGCGCAGCCTTGCGTGGCAGTTTGGCCGTGGCCAGTGCCATGAAGGGAGCACCAATGGCCACGCCCAATGCGTAACCGGTGACCAGCCACCCTGCACCGGGAATGGACACACCGAGGTCGGCCGCAACATCAGGCAATAAGCCCATGATCACGAACTCGGTGGTTCCAATGGCGAAGGCGCTGAGCGCAAGAATGAGTAGCGAGAGGGGCATGATGGTCCTTGTTAAAGCTCGTGGCTGATTTTTTCGAGGAACGCCTGAATCGTGTCCTCGTTACGTTTGAAGAAGTGCCACTGACCATGCTTTTGGCTGGTAATCAGGCCAGCACGTTGCAACGTGGCCAGGTGAGCCGAGACCGTCGACTGTGACAGGCCGCAGCGTTGGTCGAACTGCCCCGCGCACACGCCGTGTTCAGTGGAGTGGAGCTGGTCGGGGAACTGGGCTTCTGGGTTTTTGAGAAGATTGAGGATTTCTCGGCGTACTGGGTGTGCCAGGGCTTTTATTATTTCGTCGAGGTCGATCGGCATGGTGTCAGTGCTCAATGAGGCGCAGCGTTATATCGCGATGAGGCGAACTCTAAATCGTAATATCGCGATACACAAATATGATTTGGTGCTTAGTTCGGATCAAATCGGTATATCGGGTTATAACGATATTGTAGGTCGATGTTCAGCAGTGCGGTGCTAGACTGCACAGCATGAATTATCTCGCACATTTACACGTGGGCGGCCAACGCCCTGAAGAATTACTCGGCAGCCTTTATGGCGATTTCGTCAAAGGCCCTCTGCGCGGGCAGTACAGCGCTGTGATCGAATCGGCGATTCAATTGCACCGCAGCATTGATGCCTTTACCGACGCGCACCCGCTGGTCGATCAGTCGTTGTCGCGTTTTACCCGAACCCGGCGTCGTTATGCCGGCATTGTGCTTGATGTGTTTTTCGATCATTGCCTGGCGCGGGATTGGGCCGTGTATGGTGAGGGGCCGCTCGAACGTTTTACATCGGACTTTTACCGGGTGCTGGTATCGCAACCGCAGTTGCCGAGCCGCCTTGCGCCCATTGCGCCGCACATGGCAATGCATGACTGGTTGGGGTCCTATCGTCGTTTCGACGTGCTGGAACAAGTGTTCAAGGGGATTGCGCGACGTTTATCTCGCCCTGATGAACTGGCCGGGGCCATGCAGGACTTGAAGGCTTTATATGAGCCGCTCAGTGAAGACTTTCGAGCATTTTACCCGCAGTTACAGGCGTTCTCGGCGGCAGAGCGGGAACGCTGAGGGGGACGCCGGGGCTTACACGCTCTGAGCCGTCATCTCGCCACGCGCGTGCTCCTTGGGGCAATCTGCAGGTGTGCCGCACAGTACATGTCGAATGGCTTCTTGCGCCCTGAACGCCAATACGGCGCGCTCCTGGTGCTCACACGCAATCGGTTCGAGTAAATGAATTTCGACTTCGGCGTATTCGTGAGCAAACAAGCGCATCAAATGCGACACCAGGTCGTCATCCCCAATAAAGGGGGCGACAAGATCAGGCTCCCCGTTTCGCAAATAGCGGATGGCTACGGGTTGCAGTGAAACACGACTTTCAATGGCTGCTGACAGGAGCCGGCCATGGAACGTGCGCACTGAGCGTCCATCGGTGGTCGTGCCTTCCGGGAACATCAGCAGGGGCAAGGGGTGTTGGAGGCGCTGGCTCATTTGTTGGCGGATGAGTTGGCTGTCACCGGCACCTCGGCGAATAAACAGGCAGCCAGCCTTTGCTGCCAGCCAGCCCGCCACGGGCCAGTCGCGCACTTCAGCCTTGGACAAAAACGACAGGGGCGTGAGCTGGCCTAGCAGCGCAATGTCAGTCCATGACACATGGTTGCTCACCCACAGCATGGGCGCGGCAGGCAGGTCACCGATAACCTTGATACGAAAGGGCAGGGCATTGCTCAAGCGAGCCATAAAAAATTGCGACCAGCGCTGTCGACGCGCCATTGTGCCGTTGAACGGCATACGCTCGAGCAAGGCGAACACGCTTGCCATGCACAGCCCCAGGCTGACCACGGCGAGCACGCGCATGACGCGTCCATACCGGCGCAGGCGATTCATTACATCGCCGCCTTGAAGTGGCGAGCGTAACGTGGGCACAGTTCGTCGCGTTTGAGCAGGATGAATACATCGGCGACCTGAAAATCTTCATCCCAGCACGGCTCACCACAGATCTTGGCACCCAAACGCATGTAGGCCTTGAGTAGCGGTGGCATTTCCGTGATGACGTTAGCCGGTATCTCCAGCGCCGGCAGTGGTTTTTTGGGCTCTGCACGCAGATGTTCAGTGCACAGGTAACGCTCGCGCAGACGTTGCATGATCGCCTGAGCCTGGATGCCGCCATCGTGCATGGGAATGCTGGCGCACCCCATCAGATACCGGTAATCACCTCGGTTCAGGACTTCAGCCAATTCGCCCCAGAGTACGGCAATGGTGCCGCCGTTGCGGTAGGCCGGATCCACACAGGTGCGGCCAATTTCCAGGACGGGACCTTGAAGGTGAGCCAGGCCGTGCAAATTGAACTCTTCTTCGCTGTAGAAGTGCCCGATCGAGAGGGCTGCGCGGTGATCCAGCAGCCGTGTCGTGGCCACCAGTTGGCCGCTGTTGAGGTCGCGCACGCCGATGTGCTCGCAATAGGCGTCGTAGCCGTCCTCATCCAAGCCATGTTCGGCGCTTTTGAGTTTGGCGTGCAACTCGTCGCTGAACACTCGAAAGCGCAAGGCTTGAGCCTCGCGCAAGGCACCGGGGCCGATCAGGCGCTCTGCTTGCAAACGTCTTTCTGGTGCGGTGTCGCGGAGGCGGGCGATCTGGGACATTGCGAATCTCCGTGCAGGCGCGGTGCCTGTCTTGGGTTTCTGCCAATCGACTGAGGGGCGCAACTTCAGGCTAGGCAGGTGCAATGTCACCACCGTGACATTTGGATGATGCTTGCATGACAAGGCGCTGGACGGGCATGTATGGGGCAGGGCACATCGTGAACGGTTACGAGAAAAACCTGTCAAGATCGCTTGCAACTGCCTCGACTCGGGGTAAGGTTCGCCCACGTTTATCGGTTGTGAGTTTTTATGTTCAAAGCGTTTTTAGCCCTTGTCAGCACCCTGACCCTGGGCATGAGCCTGTCGGCTCAGGCCAATTGGTACCTTGATGGAGAGTCTTCCCGGCTGTCATTTATCACCACGCAAAATGCCAACGTTGCCAATGTTCATCGTTTTCTGGTGTTGCATGGCAAGGTGGATGGCAAAGGGCATGCGTTGTTACGTATTGAGATGGACTCGATCAACAGCTCAGTGCCTTTGCGCGATGAGCGAATGCGCGATCTGCTGTTTGATTTCAAGCATTTCCCTGAGGCGCAAATAACGGCACAGATCAACCTGCAGCCCATCAACGATCTCGCTCCCGGAGCGCAAGTGGAGTTACGTTTACCGGTCACGGTCACGTTGCGGGGTAAGCAGCACACCTATAACGCTGAGTTGCTGGCCACACGTCTTGATGAGCGCCGCTTTCAAGTGGTGACCCTGGAGCCGTTGATGGTGCAAGCCGAAGACTTTGGCCTACAACCGGCGCTCGAATCCTTGCGCAAAATGGCCGATGTGTCTGCGATAAGCTTTTCCGTACCCGTGGGAGCGGTGCTAATTTTCACGGCACGTTGATTGGTTTATCGCAGATGCGGTGCTCCCCTTTGGCAGGTAAAGCATGCCATGGGGGTAGCGTTGATCGCCTGAGGGGCAGCGCCCGGATGAACCAGCGTTAACCGGAGACGGTATTTTGCTCGGCATCCGGTTACAGAATGTTTAAGAACGTGCAAACTCGACCCACTTCACGGGTCGCTGGAGGGCGTGAGGCACGATTTCTCTGGAGCGTTTTGCATGACATTCTCGTTGTTGTTGGCCGTACTGGCTTCGGGCTTTATCTATGGCATTACCCCGGGGCCCGGCGTGCTAGCGGTTTTTGGTATTGGCGCAGCCCGTGGCAGGCGTGCGGGTGCCGGGTTTCTGTGTGGGCATTTGTTGGGTGACGTGATCTGGTGCAGCACGGCGCTGATTGCGATTGTGGGGGCGCGCGAGTTCGGTAGCACCGCATTCAATGTGCTCGGCCTGCTCAGCGGTTTGTACCTGTTTTGGCTGGGGCTGCGGGCTGTACGCGCCCAGCCCCGCAGCGGTGTTCAGCAAGGCCCGGCCCGCCGGCCTTTTACCCATGGCATATTCTTCGGTTTGACCAACCCCAAGGCGTACCCTGTGGCGGTGGCTACGTTCACCGCGTTGCTGTCCAGCCGCGCAGAGCTGCTGACCTGGGCAATGTTGCCCTGGCTCATTGTGTTGAGTTTTCTGGGGGGCGCAGCGGCGTACGTGATTTTGATCGGGATTGTGGGTGCCGGGCACGTGCGGGCACTTTATCAGCGCCATGAACTCATGATCACCCGGTTGTGTGGCGTCATGTTTATCGGCTTTGCGATCAGTGCCTTGGCACATGCGCTGCCTGGGCTGCTGGGCGTTGGCTGAATAGCAGGGAATGCACGGTACAGGCGCAACAGTATGGATGCTTTTACATCACTTGAAGCATCGAGTGCCTTTATGGACTTCAAACACTATCTGTCTCAAGCCACCTTCATTGATTTGCTGCTCGACGCTGTGTGCGTGGTCGACCGGCAAGGGCACTTCGTCTACATCAGCGCGGCCTGTGAGCGCATTCTGGGCTATGACCAGCATGAACTGATCGGTCAGCGGATGATCGACCTGGTTTTTCCGGCGGACCGAGAGCGAACTTTGCGAGCGGCCGGTGAAATCATGGGCGGAGAGCCCAAGTTGAATTTTGAGAACCGTTACCTGCGCAAAGATGGGCAGGTGGCTCATATTTCATGGTCGGCGCGCTGGTCTGAAACCTATCAACTGCGTATCGCCGTAGCCCGGGATATTACCGAGCGCAAACAGGCCGAGGCGAGGCAGATGGCACTGTTCGCCATTTCGGAAGCCGCCCATGCAGCCGAAGACTTGTTGGAACTGTTCAAGCGGGTGCATCAACTTCTGGGCCAATGGCTGCCGGCCCTGAATTTTTCGGTCGCCCTCTGCGACCCGGCCCAGGGTTCGCTGAACTTTCCCTATCACATTGATGACCAGCCTGAGTCGCAAATGAACGAGGTCAGGCGGTTGAGTGATCAAGTCATTCACAGCGGCCAGGCGGTGTTGCACAGCGCTGAACATTCGCCGTCATGGCTGGGCGTGCCGCTGACCACCCAGAACGGGATTATTGGTGCCTTGCTGGTCAAAAGCTCAGCGGAGGGTGAGCGCTTCACCGACGCGCATAAAGAGCTCTTGCAGTTTGTATCTACTCAACTCGCTGCCGCTATCGAGCGAAAGCAGCTACACACCCGCTTGCAGTATCTGGCGCAATACGACGCTTTGACGCACTTGCCCAACCGTACGTTTTTTTACGAGCGCCTGAACATGGCCTTGGCCCGTGCTAAGCGTGAGCGGGAGTATTTAGGGGTGATGTATGTCGACGTGGACCGCTTCAAACACGTCAATGACAACTATGGGCATGCTGTGGGCGATGCGTTGTTGCAGCAGGTGGCGTTGCGTTTGAAGCAGTGCGTGCGTGAAACCGACACGGTTGCCAGAATGAGCGGTGATGAATTTGTATTGGTGCTGGAGAGCCTGAAAAGGCCTGAACACATGACTGTCTTGGCCGATAAACTCCGGTTTCATCTCAGTCAGCCGATTGAGGTTGAAAACCATGTGCTGCATATCACCCTTAGCATCGGTGTTGCGGTTTACCCCGAACATGGTGAGCATTCCCAGCAGTTGCTGCACCACGCCGATATTGCGATGTATCAGGTAAAAAAAGGCGTGCGCTAGGGCTTGTGAGTAGAGGGCCAAAAGGCGGCTTCACCTGCAAGGGGCGCTGCGTGAGGCCTTTTTTCAGAGCAGCCACGAAGCGCAGGGGTAAGACGGGTAACGAAAAGACAACGTATTCAGTCACTGGCGGGAGCCCTGTTTGAGGGCTGTGTGACTGACAGGTGTTGAGCAAGGAGAAATTGGAGCGGGTAGAGGGAATCGAACCCTCAACTAAAGCTTGGGAAGCTTTCGTTTTGCCACTAAACTATACCCGCATTGAGTGTGTGCCTTTACGTGCGTAACAAGCTGTTCATTAAGAACCCTCGCTACGGTACGACACCCGCTCTGAACGGCTGACTTTGTAACAGAAGTCGGCCCTGAAGAGAAGTTTTTATTCTGAAAATACGCAGTTAGGCGCGCTGTTCCAGCCTTTGTGTCGGGAGTGGGGGATGTCGCTGGCGCGTGCAAGGTGCGTCGGCTCTAAAAAGTCCAGCAATGCGATCTGGCTATTGCGGCTGGCCGTTTTGTGTTCCATGTCGAGAAAGTGCCCGGTGTTTTCCAGGGTTATGAACTGGCTTTGACGCAACGATTGCGCAAAATGCTGCGCATCGCTGGCCATGGTGTACTCGTCCCATTCGCCATTGATAAACAACACGGGGATCTGGATCGGGTGGATGGCTTGGAGATAGCTCCGCGGATCACTGCTCAAGATATGGTCAATATGAAAGTGCATTTGCGCGTACTCATGGTCTGCCAAGGTGCTGACATGCCGAAAGTTATAGCGCTTGAATAACGGTGGTAGATGTTTGCCCAAGGTGTTGTTGACCAGATTGCCCAGATGGAGGCGATTGCGGTCGGCAAGCCAGCGACGGCCATGTTTCAAGTAGTCGCGCATCGGGTCGTTGATAAGTGGCGAAAAGGAACTGATAACCGCTTTCTCAATGCGTTTGGGCGCACACCCCAACGCCGTCAGCGCGGCAATGCCTCCCCATGAGAATGACATCAAACAATTGGCACCAAAATGCTCAATCAGCTCCAGAAGAAGCTGTGCCTCCAGCTCTTTTGTCAGCAAGGTGGGGTGCGGGTTGTGAGGCTTCGACTGGCCGGCGTAGGGCTGGTCGTACAGTACGACATTCAGGTGGGGGTGCAGATTTTTCAGGGTCTGGGAAAACGAGGCGGTGGTTGCCAACGAGCCGTTGACCAGGATGATTGTGTTTTCGGCGTGCTCACTGCGATAGAACTCGGTGTGGACCCGGCAGAGGCCTTGGACGGTGAGCACAGCGGTTTCGGGCTTGGGCATCGCGGCAGGCTCCAGTGAGTCAAGCATCGGTCAGCCGAATAGTGCGCGGTGATTGTGACAGGCAGGTGTAGGTTGCCTTGTCGGGTTACTTGAGCAAGTCGGTCAGAACAGCAGAATTTCCGCGTCGGTGAGAGGGCGGTATTGGCTGGGGGCCAACTGGCAATCGAGTACCAATGGGCCGATGCGCTCACGGTGCAGGTGCACCACTTTGTTGTTGAAATGACCAAACATGCGTTTTACCTGATGGTAACGCCCCTCAACGATGCTCAGCCGGGCACGGCGGGGGCCGAGTTGTTCAAGATGGGCTGGCAGTGTGGTCAATTGCTCATATGCGAAATAGATGCCTTTAAGGAAAGTGTCCGCATACTCGGCAGTTATCTCATGTTCAGTCTCGACGTAATACACCTTGGGTAGTTTGGTTTGCGGTTGCGTCAAACGGCGCGACCAGTGGCCGTCATTGGTGATCAGCATGAGCCCGCTGGTATTGAAGTCCAGCCGCCCAGCAATGTGTAGCTCGTCTTTATGCGGTTCATCCAGCAAGTCCAGAACGGTCGGGTGTTCAGGGTCCTGGGTGGCACTGACACAGCCCGGCGGTTTATGCAGCATGAAGTAGCGGGCTGGCTTGCCGGCCTGTAACACCTGGCCATCTAGCTCGATACGGCTGAAAGGGCGGACCTCATGGTGTGGGTCGCAAACAACCTGGCCATCGACCTGGATACGTTTCTCTATGAGGAGAAGGCGCACGTGTTGGCGGCTGAACTGGGGCAGGTTACTCAGAAAACGGTCTACACGCATGGCGTCAATCACATGAAATACAGGCGTCTATCTTACGTGAGCTGTTTTGCCAGCGCTGAAGGCAGTGTGCCTTGGGCCTTCGCGCAGTTTGGGCAAAGGCATGCCTGGTTCCGCCACTCGGGTGGTAGTGCCTCTAGGGTGCTCGGTTCAATGTGCACGCTAAAGCACCAGCAAGGTGTGTCTTGGGAGGCCGCGTTGGCCATTGAGCAGTTGTTGCGAGCGCCGCATGCCGGGCAGCAATCAGGGGGTGTCATATCAAAGTGTCCGTGAGGTGGGCTGCGCCAGGTGATGTACGAAATGTACCTGGGTATCGGTGATGCTGCATTAAAAACAGGCTCAGAATGCTCACGCTGTTTTTGTCTTGCCTGACCTTCGCATAAACACACTCCGTACTGAGCCTGAGTTATTTAATTATAGGGGCTGTCGATGGGGCGTGACGCTTATATTTTTATGTGTACAGGGTTTTGTGGCCATTGGGGGGCGGTTAATTCTAATTTAGGTCTATGACATGCTGTTGGTGAAGTGTCGCTACTGCTTGAGTGTGTTCATGCAGGAATATCGGAATAAGGCTACATGTTCATCCATTGTTAAACCATAAGGCGTGTCTATTATTTTAATATTCAGTTTTTATGACACTGATGTTTTTTCTTAGTTTATATATCGAGGTGGTTATGAAGTATGTAATGTCTGTAGTGTGTGCCTTTTTCTGTGCGACAAGTGCCTTGGCCAATGAAAGTGAATATTGCCCTGATGTTACTCAAATAACACTCAGGGGTGGCGTTTATACTGCACCGGCCAACAAGCAAGGAAGCGAGTGGATTGCAGTGGCCAGTGCCCTCTCGGCATCGCCGCTTAAAACATTCGAAGGGGGGGTGTTTTATCCTGAAAATAATCAGGCAGGCGTGATGGGGCACATCGGCTATTGCGAATATAAAGCCAATGATCGCTCGCGTGTGAATGTGCACTATCGTCAGGGTTCCAGTTCGAGCGGGGCCATGCAATTGGAAAATATTGAGCAGTGGGCGCTGGTCACCAGTGGGTTGGGTGTAGTGCTCTATGAATGTAATGCTTCAAATGCTCGCCAATGCGCCTTTTCTGTGCCCTGATTACGTTTGATTCGACAGATTGATGACGCGCGTGGATGCGACCGATGCAAGAGGGTTGCATCCACGGGGTTGATGTTTCAACCCCGCACCACCGAGCGCAGAGACGTTTTGCACAGAAACGGGGTATGAAGGCAATTGTGGCGCACAGATCAATTGACAGGGGGAGCGACCTTTTCTAGTGTCCACGCCATTGTTCTTCAGGAGCCCGACATGACGTCAGATGATCGTATAAAACTTGAACCCGTCTGGAAACAGGCACTGCGCGAAGAGTTCGACCAGCCTTATATGGCCACCCTGCGTGAGTTCTTGCGACAGGAACATGCGGCGGGTAAAGAAATCTACCCACCTGGCCCACTTATTTTCAACGCTCTGAATTTGACCCCCCTGGATAAAATCAAAGTGGTCATCTTGGGGCAGGACCCCTACCACGGTCCGGGCCAGGCCCATGGGTTGTGTTTCTCTGTGCCCTCTGAAATGCCTGTTCCGCCCTCGTTGGTCAATATCTATAAAGAACTCAAACGTGATTTAAATATCGATATTGCCCCTCATGGGTGTTTGCAGCACTGGGCTGAGCAAGGTGTATTGCTGCTTAACACCACGATGACCGTGGAACGTGCCAATGCCGCTTCTCACGCCAAAAAAGGCTGGGAGCATTTTACGGATCGGATTATTCAAGTGGTGAGTGAACAGCAGCCCAAGCTGGTGTTTCTGTTGTGGGGGGCTCATGCACAAAGCAAGCAAAAACTAATTGATGCAACCAAGCACCTGGTGCTGACCTCTGTGCACCCTTCGCCACTTTCTGCCTATAGAGGGTTTATCGGAAACGGGCACTTTAGCCGGACCAACAAGTTTCTGGAGCAAAACGGCTTGGCACCGATCGACTGGAAACTGCCTGCCGCTTGATTGCGTCTTGAAAATGAGGGGTGTGGTTCGCAGGAGGGCCGCAAAAGAGCAGGTCTCTTTTGCGGTGGATGGCACATGGCTTCGCTGCAGAGTGTACGGAGCCAGGCGAGGCAACCGCCGGCCAGGAAGGCCAGCGGTGTATTCCAGCAGCGCTTAAGTCTCCACTCAGGCCTTAGCCACAGCCCGGCGATGAGCGCTGCGTTTACGCCAGATACGCAGAACAGGCATCAGCAACATGATGGCGGTCAATACCCAGACCCCCAGCGTAATCGGGCTGGCCCACAGAATGTCCAAGGCTCCGTTGGAAATCGACAGGGCGCGACGCAAGTTCTGTTCCATCAGCCCCCCCAAGATGAAGCCCAGCAGCACCGGAGAGAGAGGGAAGTCCAGTTTGCGCAGGATGTAACCGAAGATGCCGATGCCGACCATCAAAAACAGGTCGAAAGTTGTGGCATGCACGGCATAGACGCCAATCGCAGTAATGAGCGCAATCACCGGTACCAACACCCAATTCGGCACGGCCAGAATTCGGGTGAAGATACGAATCATCGGAATATTGAGGATCACCAGCATGACGTTGGCGATAAACAATGACGCGATCAGGCCCCAGACAATATCCGGTTGTTGTTGGAACAACAGGGGGCCCGGGGTGATGTTATACAGCGACAAGGCACCGATCATCACCGCTGTTGTGCCCGAACCGGGGACGCCCAGCGTCAGCATAGGCACCAACGCGCCACAGGCCGAAGCGCCGATGGCGGTTTCGGGCGCTGCAAGGCCACGCATGTCCCCCTGGCCAAATTTTCCGGAGGCACCTGCCAGGCGCTTTTCAGTCATATAGCTGACGGCACTGGCCAGTGTGGCACCTGCACCCGGAAGCACGCCCATGATAAAACCTAGCAGGCCGCAGCGGATGTTCACCACGAACACTGCGGATGCTTCCTTCAGGTTAAACATCATCCGGCCAGTCGCTTTTACCGCTTCTTGCCCGCGGTGCGTTTTTTCCAGCAGTAGCAGGATCTCACTGATGGAGAACAGGCCCAGCACCAGCACCACGAATTGAATGCCGTCAGTTAGATGGATGTTGTCGCCGGTGAAACGGTACACACCGCTGTTGGCATCGATACCGACGCCCGACAGAAACAAACCGATCAAGGCCGCAATAAAGGTTTTAAGGGGACGATCACCCGCCATGCCGCCCAGGCAAACAATCGCAAACACCATCAGTACGAAATATTCCGCCGGGCCGAAGGCAATCGCCCATTTGGCGAGTAGAGGCGCAAATAAAACCATGCCACAGGTGGCAATAAACGCACCGATGAACGAACTCCAGGCTGACAGCGAAAGTGCCACGCCCGCCAGGCCTTTACGGGCCATGGGGTAACCGTCAAGGGTGGTCATGACGGTGGAGGCCTCGCCTGGAATGTTCAGCAGGATGGAGCTGATGCGTCCGCCGTACTCGCAGCCCAAGTACACAGCCGCCAGTAATATCAGGGCGGACTCGGGCGGCAGGCCCAGGGCGAATGCAATTGGAATCAGCAGCGCTACACCGTTGATCGGCCCAAGCCCCGGCAATAATCCGACGACGGTACCGATTAACGTACCGCACAAGGCGGTGACCAGGTTGTAAGGGGTGAGCGCGACGCCGAAGCCCTGACCCAAATAGCTAAAAGTATCCATATCAGTTCTCCAGAACGTCGAGCAGGCCCAGGGGGAGCGGAACATCCATCGCTTTATCGAACAACAGATAAAGCCCGACGCTCACCAGGCTGGTGATCACAATGCTGGGCAACCAGCGCCCGCCGTACAGGCGCGCCATCGGGATGCCAATCAGGGCGCTGCTGAGAATGAAGCCAAGGGATTCAAAGGTGCCGGCAAAGATCAGCAGCAGTACGACGCACAGACCAATTTTGGTCAGGGTTTCGCGGTCCAGTTGTGGGTCATCTTCGCTGTGCACAATGGGCGTTGGACGAAAAATCATGTAGATCAAGCCCAGCGACATCAGCGCCAGCATCAGCAGTGGGAACGCTCGCGGGCCCACAGGCTCGTAGGAAAACGAGGCTTGATAGGGCCATGCCATCAGCGCGAGGGCGGCGCAGATCACCAGCATTACCGAGGCAAAAATTCGTTGTAAGAGCATGAGTCACTCCTGCGTTGCGCCCGCATTGGGCGGGCGCAATCATTGACGGCAGCGGTTACTGGACCAGGCCAAATTCCTGGGCAAGGGCTTTGTAGTCGGCCACTTGCTTTTTCACGTAGGTGTCCAGTTCCGGGCCCGTCATGGCAAAAGGGAACAGCTCGCGCTGGTCACGTAATGTGGCGAACTCGTTTGAGGCCAACAGGGTGTCGAAGGCGTTTTTCCACCAGGCGTAGTCTTCATCGCTGACTTTTGGTCCCAGGTAGAAACCGCGCACCACTGGCCACACAATGTCGTAGCCTTGCTCTTTGGCGGTCGGGATGTTTTTCATGTTCGGGTCGTCCAGGCGCTCGTCGGAAAACACCGCCAGGATGCGCATGTCACCGCTTTGGATATGCGGCATGGAGTCGGAGATGTCCGTACTTCCTATCTGAATATGGCCACCCAGCAAGGCCGTTGCGATTTCACCGCCGCCTTCCAGTGCTACATAACGCAAGTCGCGCGGGTTAATGCCGGCGGCCTTGGCGATCAGAGCGGTTTGCATCCAGTCCTGGCTACCGACGGTGCCGCCGGAACCAATCACCACTTTGCTGGGGTCTTTCTTCAGCGCTTGAACCAGGTCATCCAGGTTCTTGTAAGGCGAATCGGTTTTCACGGCAATGGCCCCATAGCTGGTGCCGACAGCCGCGAGCCACCGCACGGCGTTCTCATCGAACCGGCCGAACTTGCCTTGGGCCAGATTGAGCAGCGAGCCACTGGACCAGGCTACCAGCGTGCCTGCATCTGCCGGGCGTTGCGCAACCACGGCGTTGTAAGCCACAGCACCTACGCCACCGGGCATGTAGGTCACGCGCATGGGCTTGCTGAGGACTTTTTCGTTCACCAGCGCGCTTTGCGCCAGTTTGCAGGTCAGGTCAAAACCGCCGCCCGGTGAAGCCGGTGCGATGCATTCCGGGCGTTTCGGTTCAGCCATCAACTGGCCAGTGAACAGCAGGCAACTGGTCGCAAGAGCGAGGGTACGCAGTGAGAATTTCATATCATCTCCACAGGAGTTGTTTTTTTTAGGGGTGCTGTGATGTGTGGTTAACGGCAGGTAACCAGCGGTTTTCGCTCACATCGCGGGGAGCGTCACGGCGATAAAACGTTGAGGAGTTTGATTGGCAAAGCAGAGAGGCATTTGGCATTGGGCTGATTGGTCAGCATGTTGAGGTACTCCGTTATTGTTCTTATTGACGAAAGCGCGTCGAGGCGTTTTCGTGTGGCTATGGCTTCCATAGCGCGACAGTTGTAGCCGTCCATTTTCTGATCCTAATCGGCCAACCTTTCGCCAACCTTTCGCCAACCTTTCAGCGCCCTGTCGGTTTTTTAGGGGCTTCACAGTCGTGAGGCCGGCTGTACACTGCGCGGCTAAAAGGGCCGGGCCCGTTATAAAAAAGAGGTAAACCGGATGCGCGTTCTTTTGGTCGAAGATCAGCCTCAACTCGCTGAGAGCGTGGCTCAGGCTCTGAAAAGTACGGGGCTGACCGTTGATGTGCTGCACGATGGCGTGGCCGCTGATCTGGCGCTGAGCAGTGAAGAATATGCGGTGTTGATTCTGGACGTGGGGTTGCCGCGCATGGACGGTTTTGAGGTGCTGGCGCGACTGCGAGCGCGCGGGAAAAACCTGCCGGTGTTGATGTTGACGGCCCGCAGTGATGTCAGAGATCGCGTGCATGGGCTTAACCTCGGGGCGGATGACTACCTGGCCAAGCCCTTCGAACTGACGGAGTTGGAGGCCCGGGTCAAGGCCTTGTTACGACGCAGCGTGCTGGGCGGCGAACGCCAGCAACAGTGCGGCCCACTGGCGTATGACCTGGGGACGCGGCGTTTCACGTTGGGGGATGAGTTGTTGACCCTGACGTCCCGCGAACACGCGGTGCTGGAAGCGTTGATCGCAAGGCCCGGCCGTGTGATGAGCAAAGAGCAACTGGCGGCTCAGGTATTTGGTCTGGATGAAGAGGCCAGTTCCGATGCGATTGAGATCTACATCCACCGCTTGCGTAAGAAACTTGATGGCCATGCTGTAGCCATCGTCACTTTCCGGGGCTTGGGGTACTTGCTGGAAGGTCGTGATGCTTAAAGTCGACAGTCTTCGTTGGCGTTTGCTGTGGGAATTGACTCTGTTGCTTGTCGTGCTGATGGTGGCCAGCGGGTTAAGTGCCTATTTTTACGGCCGCGAAGCGGCTGATACGGCGTATGACCGAACGCTTCTGGCGTCGGCCCGATCGATTGCGGCGGGCCTGTCGCAGCGTGATGGCAGCCTGAGTGCCGATGTGCCTTACGTGGCCCTGGATACTTTTGCCTATGACAGCGCCGGGCGCATTTACTATCAGGTCAACGATATTAACCAGCGACTGATTTCCGGCTATGAAAACCTTCCGGCACCGCCGGCCGGTACGCCGCGCACAGACGATTATCCGGCTTTGGCCCGTTTCTATGACGGCCAGTACCAGGGGCAGAATGTGCGGGTGGTGAGCCTGCTTAAAGCCGTGAGCGAGCCCGGCATGAATGGCATGGCTGAAATCCGCGTGGCTGAAACCGATGTGGCGCGCGTGGCAATGGCCCGCAGTCTGATGGCGGACACGTTGCTACGTCTGGGCCTGCTGGGCCTGGGGGCTTTGCTGGTGGTGTGGTTTACCGTCAGCGCCGCATTGCGGCCGCTGGAACGTTTGCGGGCAACGGTCGAGGAGCGTGAGCTCGATGACCTGCGGCCTTTGCCGCTGGTGCCCGTGCAGCGTGAGTTGCGGCCCTTGGTGCAAACGCTCAATCACTTTACCGAGCGATTGCGCGGGCAGTTTGAGCGTCAGGCGCAGTTTATTGCCGATGCTTCCCACGAGTTGCGAACGCCGCTTGCGGTGCTCAAGGCGCGGCTTGAATTGGGTTTGCGCGCGCAAGACCCTCAGGTTTGGCGCGAAACCCTTGAGCAGGCGGCGCAAGGAACCGACCGCTTGACGCATTTGGCCAATCAATTGCTGTCGCTGGCACGTATCGAAAACGGCGCACGTGCGATTGCAGAAGGCGGTGCGCAGTTGCTCGATCTCAGTCAATTGGCGCGAGAGTTGGGAATGGCAATGGCCCCGTTGGCGCATGCGCGCGGTGTGGCGCTTGCACTGGAGGCGGACCAGCCGGTGTGGCTTCGGGGCGAGCCTACGCTGCTGAGTGAGCTATTGAATAACCTGGTGGACAACGCGTTGGCTCATACGCCGGTGGGTGGCAATGTGATATTGCGGGTTATGGCGCCGGCGGTTCTGGAGATCGAAGACGATGGGCCTGGTATTCCCTACGAAGACCGTGAGCGGGTGTTTGAGCGTTTCTACCGGCGCAATCAACACGTGCCGGGTTCAGGGTTGGGGCTGGCGATTGTGGGGGAGGTGTGTCGCGCGCATCTGGCGACCATCAGCCTGCATGATGGCGTGCAAAGCGGGTTGAAGGTGCGGGTGAATTTTGTGCCGGTGCAGAGCCAGCGGGCATGATGCAGCCGTTGGCTGCGGCTACATCATGGCTCAGATAAACATGCTGCGCGCGGTGTACAGTTCTTCCTGAAACGCTTGGCTGTCGGCATCCACGTTCAGTTTCATGAACGCGGGCAGTGTACTCAAGTCCGGGCAGGGCCCGCTGCCACGGGTACTCAGGCAGATTACGGTCGCGATTTGCACCAGATCAATGTAATCAAGGGCTTTGGAGTCGCGGGTGAAGTCCTGATACAGGCCGGGGAGTTTTAACAGCATCTCCGGAAACTCCCAGACAGCGAGCAGTTTGTCGCCAATCAGTGGGTGAATGCTATCGATCACGTGGTTCAGTGATACCGGGTCCGAGAGTAATTCATTGTGTTCTTCGGCATAGGTCAGGATCGGTAGCACACCTATTTGATGCACCAGCCCGCCGAGTGCGGCCTGGTCGGGTTTGAGTGAGGTGTACCGCCGGCATAGGGTGTAGCAAATGCCGGCGACTTCCAGGCTTTCCCGCCACACGTCGCGCATTTTGTTTTCGATGACCTCCGAGCGGGCATGGAAAATCTGTTCCATGACCAGCCCTATCGCCAGGTTGCTGCTGTAGTTGACCCCCAGGCGAGTGACGGCGGTGTGCAGGTCGGTAACTTCATAAAGGGCACGCAACAGCGGGCTGTTGACGACTTTGATCAGTCGCGCGGCCAGTGCCGTGTCGCGACCAATGACTTTGCTCAAATGACTGACGCTGATTTCGGGGTTTTCTGCTGCCTTGCGGATTTTAAACGCCACTTCCGGTAGCGTCGGCAAAACCAGGTCATCTCGATCGATGGCCTTAACCAAGTCCATTTGGACTCTGTGCGCCAGCATGTTCATTTCTGTTCTCTAGGTATTGCGATTCAAGGTGAGGCAATTAGCGTTGGATCTCGCGATCCCGGTCTAAAACGTAAGGCAGTTCAAGCAGCGTGAGTACGGGGCCTTGTTCGTTACCGACATGAATGTGGCCTGCCTCGACGGCATCAGCCGTCAGCACGGCCAGCAGTTCGATACCGTTCTGCGCGTGAGCCGCGATCACCACTTCGCCCACGGAACTGGTGTGGGAGGCGCAAAACAGAGGCGTGCCGGGTGCTGGCGCAGCATGCTGGCCTTCAAGCGACAGGCGGTAGAGACGGCGTTTGAGCTTGCCGAGGTACTGCATGCGGGCAACGATTTCTTGTCCGGTATAACACCCCTTTTTGAAGCTGACCCCGCCCACGGCTTGCAGGTTAATCATCTGCGGAATGAACTGCTCACGGGTTTCGGGCATGACCTGACCGATGCCAGCGCGGATCTGGCCCAGTAGCCATGGGTTCACGTCGGCTTGTGGCAACTGACTCGCCAGGTGTTGCAGAAGGCGTTCAGCCTGCGCCGCGGGGGCCCACAGCTCTGCACGATCTGCAGAGGCGCGGATGGCGATTAGCCCTTCGCCCCGGACAACGCTGTCGGTGTCGGCGGGTAGATCGAGCCCCAGGCTCAGCAGGGTTGCCTGCGCGTTGTGCAGACCAAAACGTACCCAGTTGGCACTGTCGTCGGTCAGTTTGGATTTGGAAAACACCGCGTATTTTTTCAGGTCGGCCAACTGTGGCTCAACCAGCTCGCGGGCCATCGCCAGCAAACAGCCGTTGGGTTCGAGCACGATACGGAAGCTGGATTGCATGCGGCCTTTTTGCGTGCAGCGCGCCCCCAGGCTGGAGCGCGTATCGCTCAAATAGTTGAGGTTGCAGGTCAATTGCCCCTGCAAGAACTTGCTGGCGTCATTGCCGATCACAGCAAGAACGCCTTCGTGGGAGAGGGTGCAGAAAAAAGCAGAGTCGGCCATGAGTTTTCGCTGGTAATAAAGTCCGGGGCCCATCATAGAGGGGCGACTTGTAAATGGGTAGTTCGCAAAAGCGCAATGATGCGGGACCAAAGCCGACTGGTCTATGGCCAACTGGCCTGTATACTTGCCTTCTATTTGAGGAGCGCTCCATGGTCGAAGATGTTGAACTCAATCGTCTCTATTGGCACAGCCGCCGCGGCATGCTTGAGCTGGATGTGTTGCTGGTGCCTTTCGTCAAGGAGGTTTACAGCACGCTGAATGACGTAGACCGCGAGTGTTATCGCAAGCTGCTGGAATGTGAGGACCAGGACATGTTTGGCTGGTTCATGGAGCGTAACGAGTCTGAAGACCCGGAGCTTCAGCGCATGGTTCGCATGATTCTGGATCGTGTCCAGCCCAAGTAATTATTTCGAGTGCCGCTGGCAAGCCTCCGGGCAATTGCTGGCGGCCTATCTTGCAGCCCAACTCCTGGCGCTGATCTCAATTTGCCTGCTTTCAATCCCTGCCTGGGCACGGGTGATTGCGCTGTTGTTGTGCCTGGCGCACGGGGTTTGGGTGCTGCCGCGGCATATCCGGCTGACTCACAGGGCCGCGATTCGCGGGTTGCGCCGTGATGCCGAGGGCTGGCAATTGTGGAGCCGTTCTATGGGATGGCATCCAGTGCAATTGCGCCGTGACAGCCTGGCCTTGCCAAGTATGGTGATTGTGCGGTTCAGCCGGCGCGGTGAGTGGCGGGTGCGGGCCGTGTGTATTCCCCGCGACGCGCTGGCACCGGATCAGCACCGGCGCTTGCGCGTACGGCTGAAATTCAGCCGGCGTAGGTGGCTGGCACCAGAATAGTGTCCAGCGCTTCAGGCAACATCTGCGGGTAGTCGAGTGTGTAATGCAAGCCGCGAGACTCTTTCCGCGCCATTGCACTGCTGATCATCAACTCGGCCACCTGAGCAAGGTTCCTCAGTTCAATCAGGTCTCTGCTCACTTTATAGTTGCTATAGAACTCGTCGATTTCATCCAGTAACAGGCGCACACGGTGTTGCGCCCGCTGCAGGCGTTTGTTGGTGCGCACGATGCCGACGTAGTCCCACATGAAACGTCGCAGTTCATCCCAGTTGTGGGCAATGATCACGTCTTCGTCCGAGTCGGTCACCTGGCTCGCGTCCCAGCCCGGCAAGGCCTCAGGCACTGAGACCCGGGGCAACTGCGCGAGAATGTCGGCTGCCGCAGAGCGGGCATACACAAAACATTCAAGCAGCGAATTACTGGCCATGCGGTTGGCACCGTGCAGGCCCGTGAAGCTGGTTTCGCCAATAGCGTACAGGCCCGGGACGTCGGTGCGGCCATGACCATCCACCATCACCCCGCCACAGGTGTAATGCGCGGCTGGTACTACGGGGATCGCCTGTTGGGTGATGTCGATGGAGAATTCCAGGCAACGCTCATAGACCGTGGGGAAGTGGGTTTTGATAAAGGTATCGGACTCGTGGCTGATATCCAGGTACACGCAGTCGATGCCCAGGCGTTTCATTTCGTGGTCGATGGCGCGGGCCACAATATCCCGGGGGGCCAGTTCGCCACGGGGGTCAAACCGGTGCATAAAACGTTCGCCGTTGGGCAGCTTGAGATGAGCACCCTCACCGCGCAGGGCTTCGGTGATCAAAAAGCTCTTGGCTTGCGGGTGATACAAGCAGGTGGGGTGGAATTGGTTGAATTCCAGATTCGCCACGCGACAACCCGAGCGCCATGCCATGGCAATGCCGTCACCGCACGCGCCATCGGGGTTGCTGGTATAGAGGTAGACCTTGGCGGCCCCCCCGGATGCCAGAACGGTAAAGCGCGACCCATAGGTGTCGACCTCGCCGGTGGCGCGGTTCAGTACATAGGCCCCGAGGCAGCGGTCACCTTCATGGCCGAGTCGGCGCTCGGTAATCAGATCAACGGCGACGCGTTGCTCCAACAGTTCAATGTTGGGGCGTTGGCGTGCTTGTTCGAGCAGCGTCTTGAAAATGGCTGCGCCCGTTGCATCAGCAGCATGAATGATGCGTCGGTGGCTGTGACCGCCTTCCCGGGTGAGATGAAACTCAAAGCCCGGGTGCTCAGGGTCGGCGGCGTCATCGCGCGTGAAGGGGACGCCCTGGTCAATGAGCCACTGAATGGCTTCACGGCTGTGTTCGACGGTAAATCGCACGGCGTCTTCATGGCACAGGCCGCCACCGGCATTGAGGGTGTCCTCGACGTGGGACTGCACGGTGTCGGTGTCATCCAGTACCGCCGCTACGCCGCCCTGTGCCCAGAACGTCGAGCCATTGGCCAGATCGCCCTTGCTCAGGACAGCAATGCGCAGGTGCTCGGGCAGTGTAAGCGCAAGGCTCAAACCGGCAGCACCGCTGCCAATCACCAGCACATCATGTTGAAAATGTTGGCTCATTCTTCAGACGTCCGCAAAAAAGCGCCCTCTAGTATATAAAGGGGGGGATCGGCACAATAGCCGGGCCTTGTATGGCATTGGGATACTACAGCGGGCTGGGAGTTTGCCTCAGACTTGCCAGGGTTGCATGCCGATTTACAGTTTTTTATTGGCCAGCACCTCAAGAGCGGTGTAATGCTGTCTTATTCGAATCGCCAGCGGGGTCATCATTTCGCGGGGGCATTTTGAACTTTTCGCAGGGTCAAGGGTTCAATAGTGGGTTGCCCGTAGCGTAAAGATGCGGCGTCGAATGGGCTGTGGAGGGTGTGTCTTGACCGCAGCCGATGAGTTTGACAACAAGATTATTGACGCAGCCGGCCTGGCCCGAGCTGCGTTTTCGTGCGTGCCAAATTCGAGTGCGCAGGAAACTGCCAGGGGGGAGAGAACTTTTGCGTAAAGCCCGAGTCTATGTTCGCAAGCCTGATCAATTAGCCAAGGGTTGCTCCTCCCGGACTTATGAGGAGTATTCATGCTAACCCAGGAAGAGGATCAGCAGCTGGTCGAGCGCGTACAGCGTGGTGACAAGCGCGCTTTTGATCTGCTCGTGCTCAAGTACCAGCACAAAATTCTCGGGTTGATCGTGCGTTTTGTGCACGACACCCATGAAGCCCAGGACGTCGCTCAAGAAGCCTTTATCAAGGCTTACCGGGCACTTGGAAATTTTCGCGGTGACAGTGCCTTTTATACCTGGCTGTACCGTATCGCCATTAATACGGCGAAAAATTATCTGGTATCGCGCGGCAGACGTCCGCCAGACAGTGATGTGAGTTCTGAAGACGCTGAGTTTTACGATGGTGATCACGGCCTTAAAGACCTGGAGTCGCCGGAGCGTGCTTTGCTCCGCGACGAGATCGAAGGCACCGTTCATCGCACGATTCAGCTGCTGCCAGAAGATTTGAGAACCGCGTTAACTTTACGTGAGTTTGATGGTCTGAGTTACGAGGACATTGCGAGCGTCATGCAATGCCCTGTGGGTACCGTGCGCTCCCGTATTTTCCGCGCTCGGGAAGCCATCGATAAAGCCCTGCAGCCGTTGTTGCAGGAAAACTGAGACAGCGGCGACAGCCAAGAGAGGAACCGCCATGAGTCGTGAAGCCCTGCAGGAATCGCTGTCCGCAGTGATGGATAACGAAGCGGACGAACTGGAACTGCGTCGGGTATTGAATGCCTTTGACGATACACAAACCCGTGACACCTGGTCCCGCTATCAGGTGGCACGTGCGGCCATGCACAAGGAGTTGCTGGTTCCGCGCCTGGACATCGCCTCTGCCGTCTCGGCGGCGTTGGCTGAAGAACAGACGCCAGCGAAGGTCGTGCGTGGGCCGTGGCGCAGCATTGGTCGTCTGGCTGTGGCTGCTTCGGTGACCGTTGCCGTACTGGCTGGAGTCAGGTTGTATAACCAGGATGACATCGTCGGTGATCAACTGGCCCAACAAGCCGCTCAGCAGACGTTGAGTGCTCCGATGGTCAAAGGCCCGGCGGTGTTGGCGAACTACAGCGAGAGCAGTGATCAGGCCACCGGCCCGATGGCCAACAGGGTTCTGCAAGGCCAGCCTGGTTGGCAGGATCAGCGTTTGCCCGGGTACTTGCGCCAGCACGCTCAGCAAGCGGCGTTGAAAGGCACTGAAAGCCCTCTGCCGTATGCGCGCGCTGCTAGCCTGGAAAACCGTTAAGGACCCTCATGCGCGTCCTACCTTTGTTACCTCTGTTGCTCAGTGGATGGTTTGTCGTTCCAGCCCAGGCGGATGAAGCCCGGGATTGGCTCAAACGTCTTGGGCAGGCCGAGCAACAGCAAAGCTATCAGGGCACTTTCGTTTACGAGCGTAACGGTAGTTTTTCTACCCATAACATCTGGCACCGCGTGCAGGATGGAAAAGTTCGTGAGCGCTTGATGCAACTGGATGGTGCAGCGCATGAAGTGGTACGTGCCGATGGACATACTGAATGTGTCAGCGGCAATGCTGCACCACGGATTGCAGATGTGAGCGCAGCCACGGTGCGGCAACTGGAAGTCGATCGGCTGGATGATTGGTACACCATCTCCAAAACCGGGACTACGCGGGTTGCAGGCCGACCTGTCGCGGTCATTGCCCTCACGCCTCGCGATCAACACCGTTACGGCGTCGAGTTGTACCTGGATCGCGACACCGGTTTGCCGCTCAAATCCTTGTTGCTCAATGACAAAGGGCAATTACTGGAGCGCTTTCAGTTTGTGCGTCTCGACACGACTGCACCTGATGACAGCCAGCTCAGGCCTACAAGCCAGTGCCGATCTGTCCCTCAGAAGATTGAAGGAGCACCTTCGAGTCATGCGGCTCATGCCTGGCACTCTGACTGGTTACCCCCAGGGTTTGAGATCGTCAGTAGCACTGTTCGCCGCGATCCGAAAACCCGCTCTGAAATTACCAGTCTGTTGTATGACGATGGTTTGACGCGCTTTTCGGTGTTTCTCGAACCGTTGAAGGGCGCTGCTGCCAGTGATACACGGCTACAGCTTGGGCCGACGGTCGCCGTGTCAAGGCATCTCACCTCACCAGATGGCGACATATTGGCGACGGTGGTCGGTGAAATTCCGATGGGCACGGCGGAACGTATTGCGCTTTCAATGCGCTCGGGTGAGGCCGAACCGGAGCCTGCGGCTCATGAGAACTAACAGATCGAAATGATGAATCGGGGTGTTGAAGCATCCATTTTTTATCTTTTTATAGCCCGGCACATGTGAAGGTGCTGGGCTGGCTTTGCTTTAGGACTCTGAAATGAGTCTATGCTGGCTTAAGTTTTTGGTGCCTGTCGCTTAACTCTGCTTGCTACTCACGGGAGCTGTATATCGATGCCTCGATTGAAATCTTACTTACCCATTTTTGCTGCCGTGCTGATGCTGGGCCAAGCCGTGCCGGCCCTTGCTGAAGCGCAGTTGCCTGACTTCACACAATTGGTCGAGCAAGCCTCTCCGGCGGTGGTGAATATCAGCACCACGCAAAAGCTGCCTGAGCGCAGAGCATCCAGCATGGGGCAGATGCCTGATCTGGAAGGGCTGCCACCCGGGTTGCGCGACTTCTTTGAACGTAGCCTGCCACCGGGAAGCCGCGGTGGACCCGGCGGGCAGGGTGGCCGTCAACGGGAAGCCCAGTCCCTGGGATCAGGTTTTATCATCTCCCCGGATGGCTACATCCTCACCAATAACCACGTGGTGGCGGATGCCGATGAAATCATCGTGCGCCTGTCGGACCGTAGCGAAATGAAAGCCACGCTGGTGGGAACCGATCCGCGTTCCGACGTGGCGTTGCTGAAAATTGATGGCAAAAACCTGCCCGTGCTCAAACTTGGGAAATCTCAGGACCTCAAGGCGGGCCAATGGGTTGTGGCAATCGGTTCACCATTTGGTTTTGACCATACCGTGACCCAAGGCATCATCAGTGCCATTGGTCGCAGCCTGCCGAATGAAAGCTACGTGCCTTTTATCCAGACGGACGTGCCCATCAACCCGGGTAACTCGGGTGGGCCGTTGTTCAACCTGGCGGGCGAAGTGGTGGGCATCAACTCGCAAATCTACACCCGCTCCGGTGGTTTCATGGGCGTGTCGTTCGCGATTCCAATCGATGTCGCCATGGACGTGTCCAATCAGCTTAAAGCGGGTGGCAAGGTGAGCCGTGGCTGGTTGGGCGTAGTGATTCAAGAGGTCAACAAGGACCTGGCTGAATCTTTTGGCCTGGAAAAACCGGCCGGTGCGCTGGTAGCACAGGTACTGGATGATGGTCCGGCTGCCAAAGGTGGCCTGCAAGTGGGCGATGTAATTCTGAGCATGAACGGTAAGCCCATTGTTATGTCCGCCGATTTGCCGCATCTGGTCGGCGCACTTAAGGCTGGCAGCAAAGCAACCCTTGAAGTGGTTCGTGACGGCAAGCGCAAAACCCTGGACCTGACGGTGGGTGCTATCCCTGATGAAGGGAAAGAGTTGAGTTCACTGGCTGGCGCTGAGCAAAGCAGCAACCGCCTGGGTGTGTCCGTGGTCGACTTGAGCGAAGAGCAAAAGAAAGCCAACGACATCAAAGGCGGCGTCATCATCAAGGACGTGCAGGAGGGGCCTGCCGCCCTGATTGGCCTGCAACCGGGTGACGTGATTACTCACCTCAACAACCAGGCTATCAGTGATGCCAAACAGTTCACTGAAATTGCCAAGGCACTGCCGAAAAACCGCTCGGTCTCAATGCGGGTACTGCGTCAGGGCCGTGCCAGCTTCATTACCTTTAAGCTGGCGGAGTAAGCCTTCAGCCTGTGATGTGGCGGCTGCAGGCTGCGACAAGACCCACAGGATCTTCAGCAAGGTTTGCTAAGCCACCTATTGCAGTAACCCAAAAGCCCGTATCGCGAGATACGGGCTTTTTTGATTTTTAGAGGTGGGAAGGCGCACTGACGGGGCACCTGCGAGGCCCTCTCGTCGCCTCGTTCTACTCGTCAACGACGTGTATGTAGCCGCTGCCGCAGGCTGCGGGCGGTTGCGCAGCAATCGTAAAACCTGAATCCCGGATCCGGCAGGTATACCGCGCTGTCTGATCTCACGACGACTTCGTCGCCGGACGTAGCCTCGCAAGGCTCGGCAACTGCTACGGGGTTCGCGCTTCGTAGCAGTTGCCGAAGGAACGAGGCTACGTCCGGTTGCGCAGCAATCGTAAAACCTGAATCCCGGATCAGGCAGGCACACCGCGCTGCCTAGATTCACGACGCCTTCGGTGCCGGACCTAGCCTCGCAAAGCGCGTCAACGACAGGTTGTTTTATTTTTTAGGTTTGGGAATACGGACTAATTGAGTGTTGGAGTACATGTCGTGCCATGTCCGCTTTTGTTTGTCGAACACCGACCAGAAAAACCCCAGGCCCAGGCACAGCCATGAGCCGATGGACACAATAAAACGCAGTAAGGCTTGCCACAGGCTGATTGCGGTACCGTCAGCGTTCTGCACGCGAATGCCCCACACCTGCATTCCCAGAGTTTGCCCGGAGTGGGTCCAGAATTTTGCAAAAAAACCAAACAACACAAAAAATAGCAGGGTGGACAGCAACGGGTCACCGTCCAGCGCACCGGATTCTGAAAGGGCGCGCAGTTTAGCTTCGCCAATAAAAGCCATCATGATCAGCTTGTAGATAAAGGTGGTCACGATCAGCAGCGCTGTGCACAGCAAGAAATCATAGAACATGGCTGCCAGGCGGCGCCCCAAACCCACGGCGGGAAACTCGCCTTGAGGGCTAAGTGGTTGTTTCGACATGACAGGGTCTCGTCAATGAAAAACGCCATCTTACGGAATTGCGGCCATAAAAAAGCCTCTGATGTCACCATCAGAGGCTTTTGAGCGAGAAAGCTTAAGCTTCTGCTTGAACTTCGTCAGCCTGTAGGCCCTTTTGGCCCTGAACTGCGATGAAGGTCACTTTTTGGCCTTCTTTCAAGCTTTTGAAACCGTTGCCCTGAATGGCACGGAAGTGCACGAACAGGTCTGGACCGCTTTCTGGAGTGATAAAACCAAAACCTTTCTCGTCGTTAAACCACTTGACGGTACCGCTCTGACGTTGGGACATTTCTTAATTCCTTGACGCTAACAATGAATGACAGCCTCTTTACCTTTAAAGAGGACTGGTGCTGGGTTGCAGGAAAGTAAGAGACGCAGAACGGGATGTAGCAATCCTGAAGCTACTGCCCAGGTCACGATTCCAGCGACCCATGCAAACACAGTGGGCAAACTCTACGACAACTAAGGATGCAAAAACAAGTCCCTTAAGTGTGACCCGGAGGGCTTGTTTTATATATAACTTTGGGGGTTTTTGTACGCACATTCAGTTATAGGAATGTTCAATTATTTTCGACTTTTATAATCGCTTTTCGCTATCGAAACATCGCACTGGTATGTGGCAGTTGCATGACACGTTAGTGCAGGCGTCATGCAACTTTTTGACGCATTTAGCCCCGGTAATAGCGGTGCGCAACAAACGGCATTTTTGACACTTTCATCGCAACTTGCTTGCCACGTACGATGGCCCAAACGTCTGTGTCGATGGGAGTAAAAGCGCTGTCCAGGTAGCCCATTGCCAGCGGTGCACCCAGGGTTGGGCCAAAACCACCGCTGCTGACGCGGCCGATAATCTGACCGCTCGCATCAACAATGTCAGCGCCCTCGCGCACGGGTGTACGTTCCTGGGGCAGCAGGCCGACCCGTTTGCGTGCAACGCCGTCGCGTTGGCGGGCAAAAATGTGTTCGGCCCCCGGGAAGCCTCCGGCCCGAGGGCCATCAGCCCGGCGGGCCTTGGAGATTGCCCACAGCAGACTTGCTTCGATGGGTGTGGTGTGTTCGTCCATATCATGCCCGTACAGGCACAGGCCGGCTTCCAGGCGCAGTGAGTCGCGTGCACCAAGGCCAATGGCGGTCACTTGCGGTTCGGCCAGCAGGCGACGCGCCAGGGCGTCAGCGTGGTCGCAGGGCACGGAGATCTCGAAGCCGTCTTCCCCGGTATAGCCCGAACGGCTGACATAGCACTCAATGCCCAGCAGTGTGACCGGGGCAAATTGCATAAACGTCATGTCGGCCACTTCAGGGGCCAGGCGCTTGAGTACGGTAACGGCTTCAGGCCCCTGCAGGGCCAGCAGTGCGCGCTCTTCAAACAGCGGCTCGATCTGGCAGTGGGCCGCCAAATGCGCGCGCAGATGCGCCAGGTCCTGGTCCTTGCAGGCCGCGTTGACCACCAGGAACAGTTGATCGTTACCCAGGTTGGCGACCATCAGGTCATCCAGAATGCCGCCCTGTTCGTTGGTAAACATGGCGTAACGTTGCATGCCCACTGGCAGGTCGATAATGTCGACCGGTACCAGGGTTTCCAGTGCCTTGGCGGCATCGGCTCCGGTCAGGCGAATTTGCCCCATGTGCGACACATCGAACAGCCCGGCGTGTTCACGGGTGTGCTGGTGTTCTTTCATCACGCCCAGCGGGTATTGCACGGGCATGTCATAACCGGCGAACGGCACCATGCGAGCGCCACGCTCAAGGTGAAGGGCGTGCAGCGGGGTTTTTTTCAGGTGTTCGGTGGTCATTCGTGACTCCTTGAAAGTCAGCACTCAATGATGTTGACGGCCAGACCGCCGCGAGCGGTCTCTTTGTATTTGCTTTTCATGTCGGCACCGGTCTGGCGCATGGTGCGGATCACTTTGTCGAGCGAGACGAAATGTTGGCCGTCGCCGCGCAATGCCATGCGCACCGCGTTGATCGCCTTGACTGAGCCCATGGCGTTGCGTTCGATGCACGGCACTTGAACCAGCCCGCCAATCGGGTCGCAGGTCAGGCCGAGGTTGTGCTCCATACCGATCTCAGCCGCGTTCTCGACTTGCTGCACGCTGCCGCCCAGTACTTCGCACAACGCGCCGGCGGCCATGGAACAGGCCACGCCGACTTCCCCCTGGCAGCCCACTTCGGCACCCGAGATCGAGGCGTTTTCCTTGTACAGGATGCCGATGGCAGCGGCGGTCAGCAGGAAGCGCACGACGCCGTCTTCATTGGCCCCGGCGATAAACCGCATGTAGTAATGCAGCACGGCCGGAATGATCCCGGCCGCGCCATTGGTCGGTGCGGTGACCACGCGGCCGCCGTTGGCGTTTTCTTCGTTGACGGCCAAGGCATACAGGTTCACCCAGTCGAGCACTGACAGCGCATCGCGCAAGGCGGCCTCCGGGTGAGCACACAGTTGGCGGTGCAGCGCGGGAGCGCGGCGTTTGACCTTCAGGCCTCCCGGCAAAATGCCCTCGTTGCGACAGCCGGCGCTGACACAGTCCTGCATGACCTGCCAAATGTTCAGCAGGCCGCTGCGTGTCTCGCTCTCAGGCCGCCAGGCACTTTCATTGGCCAGCATGAGCTGGCTGATGGACAGGTGATGGCGGGTGCAATGGTGCAGCAGGTCCTTGGCGGTTTTAAACGGGTAGGGCAGCGGTGTGCTGTCTTCAACGATGCGGTCAGCGCCCGCCGCGCCTTCATCCACCACAAAGCCGCCCCCGATCGAGTAATACTCGCGGCTGCGCAGCTGAATGCCGGCCGCATCCAGGGCACGAAAAATCATGCCGTTGGGGTGGAAAGGCAGGGGTTTGCGAATCATCGCCAGGTGCGATTTTTCATTGAATGCGATGCTGTGTTCGCCCAACAGGTTCAGGCGCCCACTGTTACGGATCGTGGCCAGGTGTTGCGCCACGGTGTCGGTGTTAACGGTGTCCGGGTGTTTGCCTTCCAGGCCTAGCAACACGGCCTTGTCGCTGCCGTGGCCTTTGCCGGTGGCCCCGAGGGAGCCGTAGAGCTCGGCTTTTACGCAGGCGGTGTGTTGCAGCAGCTCATCACGGCGCAAGCCTTCGACAAACCGCGCGGCGGCGCGCATCGGGCCGACGGTGTGGGAACTGGAGGGACCGATGCCAATCTTGAACAGGTCGAACACGCTTAAGGACATGGGAGCTCCAAGTGGCAAGCTACAAGCCGCAAGGGACAAGCTGAAGCCAACCGGCTTTTAACTTGCAGCTTGCGGCTAGAGACTTATAGCGGCTTAAACATACAGCTCGATGGACGGGCACGCACACACCAGGTTGCGGTCGCCGAACACGTTGTCGACACGGCCGACCGGTGGCCAGTATTTGCCTTCGATCAACGACGCAACCGGGTACACCGCCTGTTCGCGGCTGTACGGGTGAGCCCACTCGCCGACCATTTCAGCCGCGGTGTGTGGGGCGTTTTTCAATGGATTGTCGTCTTTGTCCAGGGTGCCATTTTCGACACAGCGGATTTCTTCACGGATGCAGATCATGGCTTCACAGAAGCGGTCCAGTTCCTCTTTGGATTCACTTTCGGTCGGCTCGATCATCAGCGTGCCGGCCACCGGAAACGACATGGTCGGCGCGTGGAAGCCGAAGTCGATCAGGCGTTTGGCCACGTCGTCCACGCTGATACCGCTGCTGTCCTTGAGCGGGCGCAGGTCCAGGATGCATTCATGCGCCACCAGGCCATGGCTGCCCGAGTACAGCACCGGGTAGTGCTCTTCGAGGCGACGGGCAATGTAGTTGGCGTTGAGGATAGCCAGTTGCGAAGCGCGCTTGAGCCCTTCGCCGCCCATCATGCGAATGTACATCCAGGTGATGGGCAGGATGCTGGCGCTGCCAAACGGTGCCGCACACACGGCCCCTTCCTTGCGTTCCATAACGCCGTGACCCGGCAGGAACGGCGTGAGGTGAGACTTGACCCCGATCGGGCCAACGCCCGGGCCGCCACCGCCGTGAGGGATGCAGAAGGTTTTGTGCAGGTTGAGGTGGGACACATCGCCGCCGAACTTGCCCGGTGCGCACAGGCCCACCATGGCGTTCATGTTGGCACCGTCGATGTACACCTGGCCGCCGTTGTCATGAATGATGTCGCAGATCTCGCGGATGCCTTCTTCGAACACGCCGTGGGTGGACGGGTAGGTGATCATCAGTGCCGCCAGATGATCGCGGTGTTCAATGGCCTTGGCGCGCAGGTCTTCAATGTCGACGTTGCCGCGAGCATCGCATGCCGTGACCACCACGCGCATACCGGCCATGTTGGCGGTGGCGGGGTTGGTGCCGTGTGCCGAAGAGGGAATCAGGCAGATATCGCGCCGCTCTTCGCCACGGCTCTGGTGATAGGCGCGAATGGCCAGCAGGCCCGCGTACTCGCCTTGGGAACCCGCGTTGGGTTGCAGCGAAATGGCGTCGTAACCGGTGGCGGCGCACAGCATCGCTTCCAGTTCGTGGGTCAGTTGCTGATACCCCAGGCTTTGCTCAGCCGGGGCAAACGGGTGCAGGTTGCCAAATTCAGCCCAGGTGATGGGGATCATTTCGCTGGCGGCGTTGAGCTTCATGGTGCATGAGCCCAGTGGAATCATGGTGCGGTCCAGCGCCAGGTCCTTGTCTGCCAGACGGCGCAGGTAGCGCATCAACTCGGTTTCCGAGTGGTAACGGTTGAACACGGGGTGAATGAGGATCGGCGATTGACGCAGCAGGGTCGTCGGCAGCGAGCCGGTGACGGTGCCCGCCAGGGTGTCGAAGTCGGGCAGGGCCTGACCGTCTGTGGCGAGCAGTGCCCACAGGGCGGTCACATCGGCCGGGCTGCTGGTTTCATCCAGTGACAGGCCAAGGCGCTGCTCATCAATTGCACGCAGGTTGATGTGCTGGGTGTGGGCCTTGGCGTGCAGGTCAGCGGTGCGGCTAGCGGTGTTCAGGGTCAGGGTGTCGAAGAAGTGCTCCTGCTCGACGGTCAGCCCCAGTTCGCTCAACCCTGTGGCCAGTATCGCGGTCAGTTGGTGAGTGCGCTGAGCGATCTGCGTCAGGCCTTTAGGGCCGTGGTACACGGCGTACATGCTGGCGATGTTGGCCAGCAGTACTTGCGCGGTGCAGATGTTGCTGGTGGCTTTCTCGCGGCGGATATGTTGCTCGCGGGTTTGCATGGCCAGGCGCAGTGCCGGTTTGCCGTGACGGTCTACCGACACACCGACCAAGCGCCCAGGCATGTCGCGCTTGAACGCATCGCGGGTGGCGAAGTAAGCAGCATGCGGGCCGCCGAACCCCAGGGGGACACCAAAACGCTGGGCGGTGCCGATAGCCACATCGGCTCCGAATTCGCCCGGCGGGGTCAGCAGGGTCAGGGCCAGCAGGTCAGCTGCGACGGCCACCAGCGCGTTGGCCCCATGGAAGCGCTCAACCAGGTCGTGGTAATCAAACACGTCACCGTTGCTGGTCGGGTATTGCAGCAGGGCTCCGAAGAACGGCGAAACGTCCGTCAGGGCGTGTTCGTCACCTACCACCACCTCAATGCCCAGCGGTTCGGCGCGGGTGCGCAGCACGTCGAGGGTTTGCGGGTGGCAGTGGCTGGAGGCAAAGAAGCGGTGGCTGGATTTGTTCTTGCTCAGGCGCTTGCAGAACGTCATGGCTTCGGCGGCGGCGGTGGCTTCATCCAGCAACGACGCGTTGGAAATCGGCAGGCCGGTCAAGTCGCTGATCAAGGTCTGGAAGTTCAGCAAAGACTCCAGGCGGCCTTGGGAGATTTCAGGCTGGTACGGGGTGTAAGCGGTGTACCAGGCCGGGTTTTCCAGCAGGTTACGCAGGATCGGTGAAGGCGTGTGGCAGTTGTAATAGCCTTGGCCAATATAGGTCTTGCACAGTTGATTCTTGGCCGCGATGGCTTTGATTGAGGCCAGGGCGTTGGCTTCACTCTGGCCGGCCGGCAGGTTGAGCACACTGGTGCCCTTGATGCTGTCCGGGATCACGCTGGCGCTGAGGGCTTGCAGCGAGTCAAAGCCCAGGAGGGCCAGCATGGCCTCTTCGTCGGCCTGGCGCGGGCCGATGTGGCGGGCGATAAATTCATTGGCGGTGCTGAGCGTGATGGTCATGGCGGCTCCTCAGGCTTGGGCGTTGGCTTTGATCAGGCGCTCGTAAGCGTCTTGATCAAGCAATTGAGCAACGGCGTTGGCATCCGCTGGCTTGAAGCGGAAGAACCAGCCTTGACCCAGCGGGTCTTCGTTGACCAGTTCCGGGCTGTCATCAAGGGCCGGGTTGACCTCAATCACTTCACCGTTCAATGGCATGTACACGCCGCTGGCGGCCTTGACGGACTCTACAGTCGCGGTTTCTGCCCCTTTGTCGTAAACCTGCAACTCGGGCAATTGCACAAACACCACATCGCCCAGAGCGTTTTGCGCAAACGCGGTAATGCCCACGGTGACGGTGCCGTCAGCTTCGGTCCGCAGCCATTCGTGATCTTCGGTAAAACGCAATTCGCTCATGGAAACTCCTCAAGGCCAGACAGGTCTGGTGGTCACAGTTGAACGCTCGACAGGGCGAGCTTATTGCAGTGTTCTTTGCAAGATGGCGGCCAGTTTGTAAAAAACGTTATATATCAATTAGTTATGTTGTTTTGCTGGGCAAAGTTTTGCGCGTACTGTAATGAAATCGCTACAGTGCGGGCGTAATTAAAAATTCAAGCGGATCAAAGCCTTGGGCGGCTGCGGATTAGCGTGACTGTATCGATATCGTTCCAATGGAATGAATTCAATACGTCAACCCCCGGAGTAGGAGCGAGCTTGCTCGCGATCTTTTGATCTTTAAAAGCGCAATAACGCCGCGCTGTCGTTCAGCAATCCTATCCATTGCTGCGGTCACGTCCACTTAAGGTTCCGGCCTTACGCCGTGCCACTTTGAAAAGCGCAAAGTGGCCAAACGCTTATGCCCCTACCACTCGGTGCCTCGCTGTGGCTCGGCATGCCCTCACCACAGGCCTTGCTCCGTGGGCACGCCGCGATCGGCCATCCCTGGCCGTGTCGCGGCTAACCCGGCGTCCTGCCGGGTTAGCCACTGCGCAAAACCTGCGTTCGGCCAGCGTGGTTTAAGGGGGCCCTTGGATCAAAAGCCAGATCAAAAGATCACGAGCAAGCTCGTTCCTACAAACGCTGCCATCCGTGATCCGTAGGAGCGAGCTTGCTCGCGATCTTTTGATCTTTAAAAGCTCAATGACGCCGCGCTGTCGTTCAGCAATCCTATCCATTGCTGCGGTCACGGCCATTTAAGGTTCCGGCTTTACGCCGTGCCACTTTGAAAAGCTGTACAGACCGGACACATGGTTTAGGGGGCCCTTTAAATCAAAAGCCAGATCAAAAGCACGTCGGCGATCTGCTATCCGTAGGAGCCGCCGGTCGACGCTCGATTGCTTGCGATCTTTGCTTTTGAAGATCAAAAGATCGCGAGCACGCTCGCTCCTGCACAGGATCAGGTTTTTCCAGGAATGCCGTACTTGCGCAGTCGATGAGCGATGGCCGTGTGTGAGGTTTGCAGGCGGCTGGCCAGTTGGCGCGTGGAGGGGTAGTTGACGTAGAGCTTTTCAAGCAAGGCTTTTTCGAAGGTTTCGACTGCCTGTTCCAGGGTTTCGACATCGGTGTCGCTTTGCCGGGCTACTGATGTGCCTGCAATGTCGAGGTCACCAATGTCGACCATGCTGCTTTCACAAATCGCGGCGGCGCGGAAAATGATGTTCTGCAATTGGCGCACATTGCCTGGCCAGCGGTTACCCAACAAGGCCGGGTAGGTGCCCGGTGCCAGCCGGCAGACCGGGCGCTGAATCTGGGTGCAGGCCTGCTGCATGAAGGTGCGGGCCAACAGCAAAATATCCTGGCCGCGCTCGCGCAGGGGCGGCACTTCGAGGCTGAGGACGTTCAAACGGTAGAACAGGTCTTCGCGAAACGTGCCTTCGCTGACCATTTTTTCGAGGTTGCGGTGCGTGGCGCTGAGGATGCGCACATTGACCTTGACCTCGCGCTCGCCGCCCACCCGACGAAAGCTGCCGTCACTCAAAAACCGCAACAGTTTGGCTTGCAGGTACGGCGACATCTCCGCAATTTCATCCAGGAACACCGTGCCATGGTTGGCCAGTTCCATCAGCCCCGGTTTACCCCCGCGTTGTGCCCCGGTGAAGGCCCCTGGCGCATAACCGAACAGTTCGCTTTCTGCCAGGTTCTCCGGCAATGCGGCGCAGTTAAGCGCAAGGAACGGGGCGTTAAAGCGGTCACTGATGGCATGGCAGGCGCGGGCTACCAGCTCTTTGCCGGTGCCGGTTTCGCCCTGGATCAGCAGCGGTGCGTCCAGGGCGGCTACCCGCTGCGCACGGGCTTTGAGGGTGCGAATGGCGGGCGAGTCGCCGAGCAGGGCGTCAAAGCCTTCGGCGTGGTCGTGGTGCAGTGCGGCCAGGCGCTCACCGATTCGGCTCGGTTGGTAGAAGGTGAGCAGGGCTCCGGCATCGGTGATCGGGGTGGCGTCGAGCATCAGCGGGTGCCCGTTTAGCGTGACTTCGCGCAGGGGTAGGCGAAAACCGTTCTCCAGCAGGCTTGCCAGCAGCCCCGGGGCGGTAAACAGGTCGTCGATGCTTTCGCCGGTCGGCTCGCGCCCATACACGGCAATCAGCGCGGGGTTGGCCAGCAACACATGACCGGCGCTGTCCAGCGCCAGCACCGGGTCGGTCATGGCGGCGAGCAGCGCGTCAAGCTGCAGGTGGCGGCGCTGCCCGGGCAGGATGTCGACGACGGTGACCGCCTGCACGCCCTCGACGTTGAACAACGCCTCGCGCAACTCATCAAGGACTTGCGCGCTGAGGGTCGGCGCATCGATGTACACATTGGGCGGAATCATTTCCACCGCATCCAGGTTGAGGTTACGCCCGCCCAGTAACGCCAGAACTTCCTGGGTAATGCCGACACGGTCGATAAAACTGACATGGATACGCATGGGGACGATAAACACTTCTGGCCTGCGGGTGGCCAGTATGACCGGGCGGGGCAGATTGGTGAAATCGGCAACAGCAGGCGCGAGTTTTCTCGCACCTGCCGGGGCAGGTTATTCGAGGTGTTCGGGTTTGATCGGGTCACCCAGGTTGTGGCCCAGTTGTTCGCGTACGTCTTTAAACATCATGTCGTAGTACTTGTGCATTGAACGAAGGTCGGCATGGGCTGGAATGCCGTATTTTTTCGCAATTTCGAAGCCTTTACTGGCGAAGTTGTAGAACTGATCCTTGGGCAGGACAAAGGTCTCTTTGAAGTCTTGAACGCCTTTGCGGCCTTTAACCTGGCCATGCATCTCGAACTGCATCGATTTGCCCTCCTTGGGATCTTGAACGACCTGGTAGTCAATTTTGATGTCATACCCAAAATCCCCCGGTTGCAGCGGCTCACGGTGAATATGCAGGTGACCGGGTTCGAACGAGGCCATAGGGGTACTCCTTGGGCGATGAAGGTAAAAGGGCAGACCGCAAGGCCCGCCCCGGGGTTCAGAAATACGTGATGCCAGGTTTCTCGGTACTGACGCGCGTACCTGCAGTCCCTTGAACAATAGCTTCGATATCCGCCAGTGCGCCGATCACGGCAGTCTTGCCGGTCTTGCGGGCAAATTCACAGGCCGCCTCGACCTTGGGCCCCATGGAACCTGCGGCAAAGCCGAGTTTTTCCAATTCATCCGGGTGAGCGTGTGAAATCCCTTTTTGGGTCGGTTTGCCCCAGTCGATGAAGGCGGCGTTGACGTCGGTGGCGATCACCAACAAGTCAGCGGCCAACTGCTGAGCCAGCAGCGAGGACGCCAAGTCCTTGTCGATCACCGCTTCGATGCCTTCAAGCTTGCCGTCTTCGTTGTACATGGTCGGAATGCCGCCGCCGCCTGCGCAAATCACAACGGTGCCTTTTTCCAGTAGCCATTTGATCGGGCGAATTTCGAAGATGCGTTTGGGTTTAGGGCTGGGCACGACGCGGCGGAATTTGTCGCCGTCGGGCGCGATGCTCCAGCCTTTTTCAGCGGCCAGGCTTTTGGCGTCAGCTTCGCTGTACACCGGGCCAATCGGTTTGGTCGGCTTCTGGAACGCCGGGTCCTTGGGGTCCACTTCCACTTGAGTCAGCAAGGTGGCGAACGGTACATCCTGTGGCAACAGATTGCCCAGTTCCTGCTCGATCATGTAACCGATCATGCCTTCGGTTTCTGCACCCAGTACGTCCAGCGGGTAAGGGCTGACGGCTGTATAAGCGGCAGCTTGCAGCGAGAGCAGGCCCACTTGCGGCCCATTGCCGTGCGCGACGACCAGCTCGGTACCGTGGGCGATGCAGGCGATTTGGGTGGCGGCGGTGCGGATGTTTTCGCGCTGGTTCTCTGCGGTCATGGGCTGGCCGCGACGCAGGAGGGCGTTACCGCCCAGTGCAACGACGATACGCATAAAAAATGTCCTTATAGAAGGGTATGTCACAAAAGCCGGGAGCTGTGGGAGCGAGCAGGGTCGCTCCCACAGAGGCACATCCTTAGATATCAGCCAGCGCTGCGACGAGAATGGCCTTGATGGTGTGCATGCGGTTTTCGGCTTGTTCAAAGGCAATGTTGTAAGGCGACTCAAACACTTCCTCTGTCACTTCGATACCGTCCTTAAGGTTCGGATGATGCTCGGCCACATCCTTGCCGACCTTGGTTTCACAGTTGTGGAACGCGGGCAGGCAGTGCATGAATTTCACGCGGATATTGCCGCTGGCTTTGATCAAGCCCATGTTCACCTGATAAGGCAGGAGCAGTTTGATGCGCTCGTTCCAGGCTTCAACCGGCTCGCCCATCGATACCCACACGTCGGTATGGATAAAGTCCACGTCTTTGACGGCTTCTTTCGGGTCTTCGGTGAGGGTGATTCTGGCCCCGCTGTCTTTGGCGAATGCTAGGCACTGTTTGACGAACGACTCTTCCGGCCACAGCGCTTTGGGCGCGGCGATACGCACGTCCATGCCCAGTTTTGCACCGATCAACAGCAGCGAGTTACCCATGTTGTTGCGGGCATCCCCCAGGTAGGCGTAGCTGATGTTGTGCAGCGGCTTGTCGCTGTGCTCGCGCATGGTCAGCACGTCAGCGATCATTTGCGTGGGGTGAAATTCAGCCGTCAAACCGTTGAACACCGGTACGCCGGCGTATTTGGCCAGCTCTTCGACGATTTCCTGTGCGAAGCCGCGGTACTCGATGGCATCGAACATGCGGCCCAACACCCGGGCGGTGTCTTTCATGCTTTCTTTGTGGCCGATTTGCGACGACACCGGGTCAATGTAGGTGACGTGCGCGCCCTGATCGTGGGCTGCCACTTCGAACGCGCAACGGGTGCGGGTCGAGGTTTTTTCGAAGATCAGTGCAATGTTCTTGCCTTTGAGGTGCGGCTCTTCAGTACCGGTGTACTTGGCGCGCTTGAGATCACGGGACAGGTCCAACAGGTAATGCAGTTCACGTTGGGTGTGGTGCACCAAACTGAGCAGGCTGCGGTTTTTCATGTTAAACGCCATGGGGATCTCCTGGGGTATGCCGGGTCAGTTGCGCCGGCCCCTCGTGGGGGCGGGCGCCGCAATCAAATGAATGAATCAATAGTCGATGGGGTCACGCACGATCGGGCAGGTCATGCAGTGACCGCCGCCACGGCCGCGACCCAGCTCGGATGCACTGATGGTGATGACTTCGACACCGGCCTTGCGCAACAGCGTGTTGGTGTAGGTGTTGCGGTCATAACCGATCACCACGCCCGGCTCCAGCGCCACCACGTTGTTGCCGTCGTCCCATTGCTCGCGTTCTGCGGCAAAGGAGTTACCGCCGGTTTCTACAATGCGCAGCGCCTTGAGGTTGAGGGCCTTGGCGACCACGTCGACAAAGCTGGCTTCTTCACGGCGCACGTTGATGCCGTCGGCTTTGCTCTCGTCCGGGTACAGGGAGAACGCCACGATCTGGTTCACGACTTCAGGGAAAATCGTCACCAGGTCGCGGTCGCAGAAACTGAACACGGTGTCCAGGTGCATGGCGGCGCGGGACTTGGGCAGACCTGCCACGATGACGCGCTCAACCGCTTTGTTCTTGAACAGGTTTTGTGTCAGTTGGCCGATGGCCTGGCGCGAGGAGCGCTCGCCCATGCCGATCAGTACAACGCCGTTGCCGATAGGCATCACGTCCCCGCCTTCAAGGCTGGCGTTGCCGTGATCCACTGTCGGGTCGCCGTACCAGACCTGGAATTCGGCGTTGGTGAACTCCGGGTGGAACTTGTAAATCGCCGTGGTCAGCAGGGTTTCCTGCCGGCGTGCAGGCCAGTACATCGGGTTCAGCGTGACGCCCCCGTAGATCCAGCACGTGGTGTCACGGGTGAATTGAGTGTTGGGCAGTGGCGGCAGGATAAAGCTGGTGTGGCCCAGGAAATCACGGAACATCTGGATGGTTTTGCCGCCGAAGCTGTCCGGCAGATCGTCGGCGGACACACCGCCAATCAGGTACTCGGCCGCATGGCGAGGTTCCAGGCTTTTGAGCCAGGATTTGACTTCGTTCACCAGACCCACACCCACTTGGTTGGGTGTGACTTTATGGTCCAGGATCCAGTCCAGTGCCTCGGGCATGGCAACGATATCGGTCAGCAGGTTGTGCATTTCCAGGACGTCGATGCCACGATCGCGCATTTTGGTCACGAAATCGAAGTGGTCACGTTTGGCCTGGTTGACCCATAGCACGTCATCGAATAACAGTTCATCGCAGTTGTTCGGGGTCAGGCGCTGGTGAGCCAGCCCCGGGGAACACACCATAACCTTGTGTAGCTTGCCGGCTTCAGAATGCACGCCGAACTTCACTTTTTCCGTGGTCATTACCGTCATCCTCCAAAGTACATAAACAGGGTGTTACAGGGTCAGGAAGCCGTCATAGAGGCCATAGGCCGCAAACAAGGCACCAATCACTACAGCGGCAAAAATGACTTTCTCGATGCTGGTGAACACTTGCTGGCCACTTTCACGTTTGGCCTTGGCGAACAGGATGGCACCGGGGGCATACAGCAGAGCCGACAGCAGCAGGTACTTTAGGCCGCCGGCATAGATCAGCCAGACGGCGTAGATCAGGGCAATCGAGCCGATGATCAGGTCTTTTTTGCGTTCTGCCATCGCGTTTTCATAGGTCTCGCCCCGCACCGCCAGCAGCAGGCCGTAGGCCGCCGACCAGAGGTAAGGCACCAGGATCATTGAGGTCGCGAGGTAGATCAGTGACAGGTAAGTGCTGGCCGAGAACAGGGTGATGATCAAGAACACCTGCACCATCGCGTTGGTCAGCCACAGGGCGTTGACCGGCACGTGGTTGGCGTTTTCCTTTTTCAGGAAGGCCGGCATGGTGTGGTCTTTGGCGGCCGAGAACATGATCTCGGCGCACAGCAGCACCCACGAGAGCAAGGCCCCGAGCAGTGACACAATCAGGCCGACGCTGATCAGCACCGCGCCCCAATGCCCCACCACATGCTCAAGCACGGCGGCCATTGACGGGTTCTGCAGTTTCGCCAGCTCAGGCTGAGTCATGATGCCCAGCGACAGTACGTTCACCAGTACCAGCAACAGCAGCACAGTGATAAAGCCGATCACCGTCGCTTTGCCGACATCCGAGCGTTTTTCGGCGCGGGACGAGAAAATGCTCGCCCCTTCAATACCGATGAACACCCACACCGTCACCAGCATCATGTTGCGCACCTGGTCCATCACACTGCCCAGGTCCGGGTTTTTCAGGCCCCAGATGTCACTGGTGAAGATATTCAGTTTGAACGCGAACACGGCAATCAGAATAAACAGAATCAGGGGCACAACCTTGGCAACGGTGGTCACCAGGTTGATGAACGCCGCTTCCTTGATCCCGCGAAGTACCAGAAAGTGCACGGCCCACAGCAGGACAGAGGCCCCGATAATGGCGGCGGGGGTGTTGCCTTCACCGAAGATGGGGAAGAAGTAGCCCAGGGTGCTGAACAGCAGCACAAAGTAGCCGACGTTGCCCAGCCAGGCACTGATCCAGTAGCCCCAGGCGGACGAGAAACCCATGTAATCGCCGAACCCGGCTTTGGCGTAGGCGTAAACGCCGCCGTCAAGGTTGGGTTTGCGGTTAGCCAGGGTTTGGAAGACAAATGCCAGGGTCAGCATGCCGACGGCCGTGATGGCCCAGCCGATGAGTACGGCCCCTACATCGGCACTGGCGGCCATGTTTTGTGGCAACGAAAAGATACCGCCGCCAATCATTGAGCCAACGACCAGTGCAACCAACGCACCCAATCGTAGTTTTCCAGGAGTATCAGACATTTGCAGTGACTCCATCCGGGAGAAGTGAGGCTTAAAAGGTTAGTCCGTTGTTTTTTTTAGCCAATTGATATGGGTCAGGGCATATCTACATTCCGTTGTTTGTTGTGCAGGGATGTCGCATTTACGTCTTTTTCAGGTGCGTGCGAATACCCACTTTAGAGCGCTTGCGCTCAAGTATTGAGAAGGGTGGGTTACGGTGTTATGGGGATTGAAACTAGCCACTATTTTCAAATTTGCAAATGCAATTGCGATGTTTCATCTACGCTTGCATACCTTAAAACTGCCGTTTGTCTGAGCCCTGTTAATGACGGCTTGATAGAACATGTTGTTCTATAAAGAGGGATCGCTTATTTCGTCAATTAAGTAAACGCGTGAAGTGGGCTTTTATTTAGCCGCTGCCCTTACACACTCAGGCTTAACCATGGATCGGACGCAGAGGTCGTGATGTCACAACAGCCACAAAAACTAAGGCTTAACGCGTTGATTGCGTTGGTCGTCGGCTCAATGATTGGCGGCGGTATCTTTTCGTTACCGCAAAATATTGCCGAACGTGCGTCGGGCGGGGCGGTGCTGATTGGCTGGGCCATCACGGCCGTCGGCATGCTGGCGCTGGCATTTGTCTTCCAGACGCTGGCCAATCGCAAACCGGAACTCGACTCGGGCGTGTATGCCTACGCCAAGGCTGGTTTCGGCGATTACATGGGCTTTTCGTCCGCCTGGGGTTACTGGATCAGTGCCTGGCTGGGCAACGTCGGCTACTTTGTGTTGTTGTTCAGCACCTTGGGCTACTTTTTTCCGGTATTTGGCCAGGGCAACACACCGATTGCCATCGGTTGCGCCTCGCTGCTGCTGTGGGCGGTGCATTTTCTGGTGATGCGAGGCATCAAGGAAGCCGCGTTCATCAACCAGTTGACCACGGTCGCCAAACTCGTCCCCATCGTGATGTTTATCGTGTTGGCGGGTGTGGCCTTCAAGGCGGATATTTTTACGCAAGACTTTTGGGGCGCTCAAACCCCGAGCCTGGGCAGTGTGATGGACCAGGTGCGCCACATGATGCTGGTGACCGTGTTTGTGTTTATCGGCATTGAAGGGGCCAGCGTGTACTCGGGGCGTGCCGAAAAACGCTCGGATGTGGGCAAGGCCACGGTGATCGGTTTTCTTGGCGTGCTGGCTTTGTTGGTGCTGGTGAACGTGCTGTCGTTGGGCATCATGACCCAGCCGGAGCTGGCCAAACTGCAAAACCCCTCGATGGCGGGCGTGCTCCGGCATGTGGTGGGCGATTGGGGGGCGATTCTGATCAGCATCGGGCTCGCCATTTCACTGCTCGGCGCGTTGCTCTCATGGGCGTTGTTGTGCGCGGAAATCCTGTATGCCACGGCGAAAGACCACACCATGCCGGCTTTCCTGAAAAAGGAAAACGCCAACCATGTGCCGGTCAACGCGCTGTGGTTGACCAACACGATGATCCAGGCATTCTTGATCATCACCCTGGTGTCGTCTGGCACCTACACCGGGCTGATCTACCTCGCGTCGTCGATGATTCTGGTGCCTTATTTGTGGTCGGCCGCCTACGCGGTGTTGCTGTGCGTGAGAGGTGAGACGTACACGGGGGCGAACCGTCGGCGGTTCAAGGACCTGCTGATGGGGGCGATTGCGCTTATCTACGCCATATGGCTGTTGTATGCGGCCGGTCCCAAGTACCTGCTGCTGTCAGCGTTGTTGTATGCGCCGGGCATTATTTTTTTCGCCAAGGCCAAACGTGAACAACACCAACCGTTGTTCAAACCGTGGGAAAAAGTGATTTTCGGGGCGGTGATCGTGACGGCGCTGGGGGCCGCGTATGGCTTGTATAGCGGGGCGCTGACGCTTTAGGGCTCATGCCCACAGGTTCAATCGGTAGGAGGGGCCACTGCGTAAAACCTGCGTTCGGCCAGCGTGGTTTAAGGGGGCCCTCAGATCAAAAGCATGCTCTGTAGGAGCGAGCTTGCTCGCGATCTTTTGATCTTGTACAGACCGGACACATGGTTGACGGGGGCCCTTGGATCAAAAGCCAGATCAAAAGATCACGAGCAAGCTCGTTCCTACAGGTCTTGCTTCATGGTCCCGCTGCGTAAAACCAGCGCGAGACCCGCGTGGCTCAAGGGGGTAGCCGCTCACGCGTAGGAGCAGTCGGTCGACGCTCGATTGCTCGCGATCTTTTAACCATAAATCAGGGTCTACGAGCGCTACGCAATCGATCGCGGCCTTCGCCAGCGACTGCATTATTTTGTGCCGCTGACGAGGTACGAAGGCTGCGACCCACTCTGATAGGCGCATTGGTCGGGGGGAAGCGAAAGACAGTTGGCTCCTACCGTCGGTCATTCACTGGTCAACGGCAGGTGTTCCGGCCGTGACCAGATCCACAGGTTGCCCATGCTCATGCCGGCAATGGCGAGATAAACCGGCCAGTCATGGTCGAGCACATACAGCATCAAGCCTGCGCAGAGCGCCATGCTGATGGTCGCGCTGACTTTGGCTTTGCGTTTGATGATTTTACCGTTGCGCCAGTTGGTCAGGATCGGGCCGAACAAACGGTGGTGTTCGAGCCAGGCGCTCAGGCGCGGGGAGCTTTTGGTCGCCGCCCAGGCCGCGAGCAAAATGAATTCGGTGGTCGGTAAACCGGGAATCACGATAGCGATCAGGCCAATGCCCAAGCTGACGTAAGCGAGCAGGCCGAACAGGATGCGAGCAATTTTGGACGACGATTGGGTTTGGCGGGTCATAAGCTCAAGACGCTGAAAAGGATGCCCGGCCGCGCAAGGCGGGCCGGGCAGATCACGCTTAAGCTTCTGCGGTTTCGCCAGCGTAAGCGTGTTCCAGTAATACAGTGAAACGTTCAAAGGCGGCTACAGCACCTTTGTCGAGGTCGGCTTCTTCTTCGGCGCTCAGTTCCAGTGCGTCGAGGGTTCTGATGAAGCTCTTCCAACCTTCCGCACGGCCGCCAGCAGGCTCGCCCAGGTGGCGTGCGCCGAACGTTTCGCTCAGATCCAGCGCAACGGCACGCTTGATCAGGAAGGCTGCGCCCAGCTTGGAGCCTTCCGAAACAAAGATCCAGCCCAGTGCTTCAGCTTTGCTCGGCGAGTTTACCGCGCCGGCGACGGGCGCAGGCACTTCAGTGTTCAAGTCAGCCAGGTCAGCCTTGGCTTGTTCTGCGCGGCAGCGCTCGGGCAGGTCAGCAACGATTTCCTTCAAGGCAGCGTCGGTGTACAGCGCTTGCAGTTCCGATTGGAACAGGTACTGAGCCACGACAAAACGGGCGAAATTTTCACGGGTGTCGAAGGGCTTGTGCGCTTTTACCAGGGCGTCGAGCTTTTGATGCGGCTCGTTTGTGATCTGGTTTATCCGTTGTGAGCGCAGGGCAGGGCGCGAGGCGGTTTCTGGAGTGGTCATGCAAAAGTCCTTGAGAATGAGATGCGCTTTGTAACTAGACGAACCAGATGACGCATCACAGTAAAAAATCCTCACTGCACAGTAATAAAAGCTACGCAGTGAGGTTTTTGGGTCAGATATCCCAGATCAGGTTGATTGCGAAGTTGCGGCCGGGAGCGGTCAGGCGCTCCATGTTGGCAGGGTTCAACACGCCCGCTTCACCGACGCTGTCATAGCCGCGCACGTCATCCCAGTTCCAGTATTTTTTGTCGGTCAAGTTGTACAAGCCGGCGTTAACAGTGACGTCCTTGGTGACTTTGTAGAAACCGGTCAGGTCGATGACGCCGTAGCCTGGCGACTTGAATTGTTTGCTGGTGCCATCCGGGGCGAAGAAGCTGGTGTCGTCCACCTGGTTTTTGCTTTTGACCAGTGTCCAGCTCACCAATGCGCCGTACTGTTCTTGGTCATACCCTAGGCCAATAACGGTAGTCAGCGGGTTTACGCTGTTGATCGGTTGGCCGTTATCGTCGTTACGACCGTGAGCGTAAGCGATCGAACCCCGAGTGTAGAGACCTTGCGGTGCGCCGAATGCATCCAGCCTTAGCTGACCTTTAACCTCGGCACCTTTGATGGTGGCGTGTTTGATATTGTTGGCCTTGAACTTGAGTTGGTCGTAGCCGGGAGAGATGGCGTCCTCATTGATGAAGTCGCGGTACTTGTTATAGAAAACAGCCACGTCGAATGACCCGGCGTCAAAATTACCACGCAGGCCTGTCTCGTAGCTTTTGCTTTTCTCCGGTTCCAGATCCGGATTCGGCTCTACCGAATAGCCGGCCTGAAGGTTGTCAAAGCGGCCATATAGGGCTTTGGCAGTCGGTGTACGGAAGCCTTCGGAGTATTGGCCGTACCATTTGTAGTTGTCGTTAAACGCATAAGTCACGCCAAATCGAGGCGATAGGCGATGCCAGGTTTTGTCTGCGTCTCCGACAGTATCTTTTTGACCGGGTTTGACGGTGTTGAGGAACTCTTCAGTGAGGTGCGGCGTGAGCTTGGTGTAGTCATAGCGCAGGCCTGGCGTGAAGGTCCAGTCGTTCCAACTGATCTGGTCCTGAGCGAACAAGCTGTAGGTGTTGATAGTTGGATCCGGGAAGTCGCTGGACTTGACCAGATAATCATTGGCGCTGGGGCCACCCACCACCGGGCAACCTGTACCCACTGTCAGGCAAATGCCGGAGCCGCTGCGTGAACCTGTCACTTTCTGATGTTTGGCGGTAGCACCGTAGGTCAGCAAGTGGTCGGTTTCAGCAAGATGGAAGGCTTTGTCCGCCTGGAGATCCAGGCTCCAGATTTTCTCTTCATAAAGCGTGTGGCGCGAGCGCATGACATTCCGGGAGCGCTCGACAAAGTAGTCTTCCACGGTGTTTTGGTCGGTCTTGGCCACTTGATAGTTCAAGCTCCACTTGAAGTGGTCAGCCATCGTGCTGTCCAGCACCATGGTGTTTTCAAGACCGAATCGCTCGCGGCTGACGGTGTCCTTGCCCTCACGGGAGCGATACATGCCTCGACCCAAGCCCTCGGAGAACGGTCCGCCCACCGCGCTTTTTTCATTGATGTCGAGACGATCTTTGTACTTCTCGTAGGTAAAGGCCAAGCGATCGTCATCGTTGTAGTTCCAGCCTGCCTTGGCCAGTACGTTGGTGGTTTTCACATCCGCAGGGTTGGCCGCGGTACGGTCTAGCCCTGTGCCGCCGCGATTGCCATAAGACTCTGTGTCGTGCCCGTCACGCTGGCTCAGATGCAGCAAGCCGTCGAACTCACCGGAACGCCCGGCCACGGTGCCGGATTTGAGCCAGCTTCGATCGGCCGAGCTATAACCGGTCTTGAGGCGGGCACCCACATCTTGCCCTGGCTTGATAATGTCATCCGGGTCGAGCGTGAAGTAGCTGACGGCACCCCCAATGGCGTTGCTGCCGTAAAGCACCGACGCCGGACCACGCAGGATTTCAACGCGTTTGATGATTTCCGGGTCGACATAATTACGCTGAGTCTTGGCGTAAGGCCCGTTGAAGAATGAGTTGGGGATTTCCACCCCATCAATTTGGGTGAGGATCCGATCACCATCGATACCCCGGATGTTATAGCCGCTGATACCGCCGCGCTGACCCGCGCCGCCTACCGAAACGCCTGGCTCATAGCGCACCAGGTCCTTGATGGTATTGACGTTCTGGCGGTCCAGTGCCTGGCGATCATGAACGGTCACGGTGCTGGGGACCGCGCTGACGTCCTGCTCGTTACGCGTGGCGCTGATGGTCACTTGTTGCAAGGCCAGCGTGCCGGAGGTCGCGCTGCGTTTTTCGAGCACGATGTTGTTGGCGCTCAGTTTGCGGTAGGTCAGGTTGGTGCCGGTGAGCAGGCGTTCCAGCGCTTTCTCGGGGGACAGCGAGCCGCGCGCACCCGGCGACGACACATCCTGTGCCAGTTCTGCCGGCAAGCCGACCTGCCAGCCGGTCACAGCGGTAAAGTCGTTCAGGGCCGAGGCGAGGGGTTGCTGGGAAATCGCAAACTTGTAATTGCCCACGGAGCGGGTGGCGGGCTGGTCTTCGGTGGCCGCGATGGCCGGGGCCGCCTGGACGCCGGCCAAGAGCATGGCGACGGTCAACAACGACAACGTGCACTGCTGCAAACCGCCTGTGCGGGCGTTGGAAGAGGACCGGCTGTTGAAACAAGTGGGCATTGATAGCGCTCCGTGGTGAACGACTCTTGTTAGTTGCAAAGCTGACTCAAAATGCGAATCAGTTGCATTGACTACAACGAGACGAATTACCAAAGGCCATCGCGTAAAAAAAGTTTAATTAATTCAGGATGACCAGCGCGGGGAATTCCGAGAGGTTTGACGAAGTGATGTGAGCCAGTGAGCGCACGATGTCCAGCGGTTGATCGAGGCGGTAATTACCGGTGACTGCGACATTGGCCAGCGTTTCGTTGTTGTTGATGATCCAGCCAGGGTAGTAGCGACGCACTTCGTCCAGCACCTTGCCCATCGGGCAGTTTTCGAACACCAGACGGCCCTGCACCCAGGCCAGGTCGGTCTGAGGGTTGAGCTTGACCGGCTGGCCGAATCCGTTAGGCCCAATACTGACGCTGTTACCCGCCGACAAGCGCATTTGTGCGCCCGCACTTTTTACCCTCAATTCAACATCGCCTCGTTGCACGCGCACTTGCGCTTCGCCATTGAGGTAGCTCACGGCAAAAGCGGTGTCACGCACGCTGGCGCGAACCGGGCCGGCGTCGAGCTGCAACGGCAACTCCAGGTTGGCCGGGACTTCAAAAAAGGCTTCGCCCTGATACAGCCGCGCAGTGCCCTGTGCGTTGACCAGGTGGCTGGAAAACGCGGAGTTGGTGTTCAGCAACACCTTTGACCCGTCTTCAAGTTGCAGGTGCTGGCGCTCGCCAACCACGGTCAGGTGATCGGCTTGCAGGCGCATCGGCACATTGCTGTAAGCCCCTACCGTCAGCACCAGTACAGCGGCCGTGGCCAGGTGTTTCCAGTGACGAGCGAGGCGGCGCAACAGGTGGGGGGCGCGCCGGGTTTGCAGGGCGTGCGCGGCCGCCAGCACCGGTTCACCATTCCACACGGCGTTAGCCTTGGCGAAGGCCAGGGCGTGAGCAGGGTCGGCATTAAGCCAGGCATTAAAGGCGCGCTGTTGTTCTTCATTCGCGCACTCAAGGGTAATCAGCCAGTCCAGTGCCTGATCCATTGCGCTGTCTTGCAGCACGTCTTGAGCAGAGGTGTGAGTGTCCGTCACAGATGTTCCTTGGCAGTCTCAGGCATTTTCGCGGCATCGATCGACTGTCAAGGTTAAGGCTGATTCAGTCTGTCGGCTACCCCGATGCAAATGGCCATGATCAATTTCAGTTCCTTTTGAACGGTGCTCAATGAAACGTCCAACTCCTGGGCTATCTCCTGATAACTGCAGCCATGCAGACGGCTAAGGATAAAGATCCGTTGCTGGCGGGCGCTTAACTGGCTCAGGCTCACACTTAAACGCTCCAGTAATTGCGCCGCCTGGTGGGCTTCTTCAGGGGTGCTGAGCGGTGAAGCGACCCCTTCAATGATTTCCGTCGGCACATCGTCGACCACCGTGCGCGATTGAATACGGCGCGCGCGCAGATGATCAAGCGCCAGATTGCGTGCAGTCTGGTACACAAACGGCTCAAGATGCTCCACGGTGCGCTCGTTAAGGGCACGGGTGACGCGCAAATAGGTCTCTTGCAGCAAGTCTTCGGCGGTACTGTGGTTATTCACCATGCGCTCAAGCGTGCGCAGCAGCGTTACCCGCTGAGTGAGGAAGACTTGATTGAAGTGGGAGTGACTCACAGGGCGACCCGACCGATTTTGAGCGAATGATAATGCTTATCATCTGTGCCGTTGGTCAAGTGATGTTTCAAAATGACCTGAATAAGCATCCTGCAAAGGGCCTTCGCACAAGCTCGCTCCTACGGATCACGGATGGCAGCGTTTGTAGGAACGAGCTTGCTCGTGATCTTTTGATCTGGCTTTTGATTTAAAGCCCCCCCTTAAACCACGCTGGCCGATCGCGGAGGCCCACGGCGTAAAGCCGGAACCTTCAGTGGCCGTGACCGCAGCAATGGACAGGATTGCTGAACGACAGCGCGGCGTCGAAGACGGGGCGGTCCCTCCTACAGGCGTTAGCCTGCGTGGTTTATGCAGGTGTATCGCGCGTTACACGCGCCCCTTCAAATACGCGCTGTAATCAGGAATGCGGTGAGCGTGCGGCTGGCTCATCAGCGGGCTGCTGAGCAGGTAGTCGGCGCTGCATTCATTGCACGCCACCGGGATATTCCACACGGCCGCCACCCGCAGCAGCGCCTTGATATCCGGGTCGTGAGGCTGAGGCTCGAACGGGTCCCAGAAGAACACCAGCATATCGACCTGTTGCTCGGCGATGCGCGCGCCCACTTGCTGATCGCCCCCCAAAGGCCCGCTGATCATGCTCTCAATCGGCAACCCCAGGCGTTGGCTCAACAGCGAGCCCGTGGTGCCGGTGGCACACAAGTCGTGCTGGCTGAGGGCCGATTTATGGCGCTCGGCCCAGTCCAGCAAGAAACCCTTGCAGTGATCATGGGCCACCAGCGCGATGCGCTTGCGAGCCGCCAGGGTGGCGGTGGTGAAGCTGATACCGATCATCGCGTTACTCCGCGTTGCACAGCGCCAGGCAGTTATCGAGCATGCGGTTCGAGAAGCCCCACTCGTTGTCGTACCAGGCCAGCACTTTGAGCAGCCTGCCGCTGACTTTGGTGTGATTGGCGTCGAAAATCGACGAAAGCGGGTTGTGGTTAAAGTCGCTCGATACCAGCGGCAAGGTGTTGTAGCCCAGCACTCTGGAATGCTGACTGGCTTCTTTGAACACCGCGTTGACGTGCTCAGCCGTGGCTTCTCGTTTGAGTTCCACGGTCAGGTCGACGAGTGACACGTTGATCACCGGTACGCGAACCGCCATGCCGGTCAGTTTGCCCGCCAGTTCCGGCAGCACCAGGCCTACCGCTTCGGCCGCACCGGTCTTGCTCGGGATCATGTTCTGGGTGGCCGAACGCGCGCGGTAAGGGTCGCTGTGGTACACGTCGGTCAGGTTCTGATCATTGGTGTAGGCGTGGATGGTGGTCATCAGGCCGTTTTCAATGCCGAATTCGCGGTGCAGGATTTGCGCCACCGGAGCCAGGCAGTTGGTGGTGCACGAGGCGTTGGAGATGATCTGGTGCGATTGGCGCAGAATGTCGTGGTTCACGCCGTAGACGACCGTCGCATCGGCATTTTTACCGGGTGCAGAGATAATGACCTTGCGGGCGCCGGCCACAATATGGGCCTCGGCCTTGCTGCGCTCGGTGAACAGGCCCGTGCATTCGAACACCACGTCAACCTTCAAGGCTGCCCACGGCAGTTCAGCCGGGTTGCGAATGGCCGTGACAGCAATACGGTCACCGTTGACGGTCAGGCTCTCCTGATCATGCTCGACAGTGGCATCGAAAGTGCCATGAACGGTGTCATATTTGAGCAGGTGAGCATTGATGGAACTGTCACCCAGGTCATTGATGGCGACGACCTGCAAGTCCTGACGGTAGCCTTGGGTATACAGTGCACGCAGGACGTTGCGGCCGATACGGCCAAAGCCATTGATTGCAATTCGTAGTGTCATGGAAAGCGCCTGCCATCGATTTGTTGTTGGAATTACAAGATTATTCTCATAAAAATAGAAAACAAGCCATTTAAGTGGCAATATTTTGTTCAATCTACAACGAGTGACCTGAATCAACGGGTCCGAATGATTGAAGTCGCGCCGCGTCGCGCTTCGGTCAGCATAGGACACGTGCAGGTCGCCACATCCGTTAGCCTGGAGTTCTACACATGCATCCCCGCGTTCTTGAAGTGACCGAGCGTCTTATTGCCCGCAGTCGAGCGACCCGCGAGGCGTACCTGGCGCTTATTCGCGGTGCCGCCAGTGACGGCCCGCAACGCGGCAAGTTGCAGTGCGCCAACTTCGCCCATGGCGTGGCGGGGTGTGGCACGGAAGATAAAAACACCTTGCGCCTGATGAACGCGGCTAACGTGGCCATTGTTTCGTCCTATAACGACATGCTCTCGGCGCACCAGCCTTACGAGCATTTTCCTGAACAGATCAAAAAAGCCCTGCGCGAAGTTGGCTCGGTGGGGCAGTTTGCGGGCGGTACGCCAGCAATGTGTGACGGCGTGACACAGGGCGAAGCGGGTATGGAACTGAGCTTGCTGAGCCGCGAAGTGATTGCCTTGTCGACCGCTGTGGCGCTGTCGCACAACATGTTCGACGCGGCCCTGATGCTGGGCATCTGCGACAAAATCGTGCCGGGTCTGTTGATGGGCGCGTTGCGCTTCGGTCACTTGCCGACGATCTTTGTGCCGGGCGGGCCGATGCCATCGGGTATTTCCAACAAGGAAAAGGCTGACGTTCGCCAGCGTTATGCCGAGGGCAAGGCCAGCCGCGAAGAGCTGCTGGAGTCAGAGATGAAGTCTTACCACAGCCCGGGTACTTGCACGTTTTATGGCACGGCCAACACCAACCAGTTGCTGATGGAAGTCATGGGCCTGCATTTGCCGGGGGCCTCTTTCGTCAACCCTTACACGCCATTGCGCGATGCCCTGACTCGCGAAGCGGCGCACCAAGTGACCCGTCTTACCCAGCAAAATGGCAGTTTCACGCCGCTGGGCGAGATTGTTGACGAGCGTTCGCTGGTCAACTCTATCGTTGCCCTGCACGCGACCGGTGGCTCCACCAACCACACCCTGCACATGCCGGCAATTGCCATGGCGGCGGGTATTCAGTTGACATGGCAAGACATGGCCGACCTGTCCGAGGTGGTACCGACGCTGTCCCACGTGTACCCGAACGGTAAGGCCGACATCAACCACTTCCAGGCGGCGGGTGGCATGGCTTTTCTGATCCGCGAACTGCTCGAAGCCGGATTGCTGCATGAAAACGTCAACACCGTGGCGGGCTTTGGCCTGAGCCGCTACACCCGCGAACCGTTCCTGGTGGACGGCGAACTGGTGTGGCGCGATGGCCCGGTTGAAAGCCTCGATGAGTCGATTTTGCGCCCGGTGGCGCGCGCGTTTTCGGCTGAAGGGGGCTTGCGGGTCATGGAGGGCAACTTGGGGCGCGGTGTCATGAAAGTGTCGGCGGTTGCCCCCGAGCATCAAATTGTCGAAGCCCCGGCGCGGGTGTTTCAGGACCAGCAAGAACTGGCCGATGCGTTCAAGGCGGGTGAGCTGGAGCGCGATTTTGTGGCGGTGATGCGCTTTCAGGGCCCGCGCTCCAATGGCATGCCGGAGTTGCACAAAATGACGCCGTTTCTGGGCGTGCTGCAAGACCGCGGCTTTAAGGTGGCGCTGATTACCGACGGGCGCATGTCAGGGGCTTCAGGCAAAATTCCGGCGGCCATTCATGTCAGCCCCGAAGCGGCTATTGGCGGTGCACTGGCGCGCGTGCTGGACGGCGATATCATCCGGGTCGACGGCGTTAAAGGCACGTTGCAACTGTTGGTGGACGAGGCCGCGTTTGCCGCTCGCACTCCGGCCGTCGGTACCTTGAGCAACGCGGTCGGCACCGGGCGTGAGTTGTTTGCGTTTATGCGCCAGGCCTTCAGTTCGGCCGAGCAGGGCGCGAGTACTTTCACTTCGTCGCTGGAAACCCTCAAATGAAGCTCGCCCTTGTCGGTGATATCGGCGGTACCAACGCGCGTTTTGCCCTGTGGGACAACGGGCAGTTAAGTTCGGTCCGCGTCCTGGCCACGGCCGATTTCGCCTGCCCGCAGGCGGCTGTCAGGCACTACCTCGATGACCTCAACATAGCCCTGGGCACGGTGGGCTCTGTGTGCCTGTCGGTGGCCGGGCCTGTGAGTGGCGATGAGTTTCGCTTCACCAACAATCACTGGCGCTTGAGCCGTTCGGTGTTTTGCCATGATCTGCAGGTGGACAACCTGCTGCTGATCAACGACTTCAATGCGATGGCGCTGGGCATGACCTGCCTGGCCCCCGAAGACGTACGCCAAGTGTGCCCCGGCCTCGCGGAGCCCGAGCGGCCGGCAGTGGTGATCGGGCCGGGTACCGGGCTGGGCGTGGGCACTCTGCTGAATCTGGGTGAGGGCCAATGGATGGCTTTGCCGGGGGAGGGCGGCCACGTTGACCTGCCCGTGAGCAACCCGCGCGAAGTGCAGTTGTGGCAACACATCTACAACGACATCGGCCATGTCAGTGCAGAAACCATTCTAAGCGGCAGCGGTTTGCCGCGTGTGTATCGGGCCATCTGCGCCGTCGAGGGTCATACGCCGGTGCTCGACAGCGACCGTGCCATTACCGCTGCGGCCCTGGCAGGTGACCCGGTGGCGCTGCAAGTGCTCGAGCAGTTCAGTTGCTGGTTGGGGCGCGTGGCGGGCAATAACGTGCTGACCGTCGGCGGCCGTGGCGGGGTGTACATCGTGGGGGGCGTGGTGCCGCGCTTTGCGGATATTTTCCTGGCCAGCGGTTTTGCCAAAAGCTTCACGGACAAAGGCTGCATGAGTGATTACCTTAAGGGGATTCCAGTGTGGCTGGTCACGGCACCGTATTCGGGGTTGATGGGGGCGGGCGTAGCGTTGCAACAAGCGTTTGGTTGACCGCGCTTCGTGGGCGGGGCGTCCCGTCTTCGACGCCGCGCTGTTGCGCGGTAACCCTAGCCATTGCTGCGATAACGGCCACATAAGGTTCCGGCGTTACGCCGTGTTGCTTTGAAAGCGCAAAGTCACCAAACGCTCATGCCCCGACCACGGGGTGCCTAAAAACAATAAGGAATACCGCTGTGAGCGCACTCGGCAAATCCATTTTGCTGGTCGATGACGATCAGGAAATTCGTGACCTGCTTGATCTTTATCTGAGTCGCGCCGGTTTTGCGGTGCGGGCCGTGGGAGATGGCGCAGGGTTGCGGCAGGCGCTGGAACAGGGCAGCAGCGACTTGTTGATCCTGGATGTCATGCTCCCCGACGAAGATGGCTTCAGCCTGTGCCGCTGGGTGCGGCAACACCCGCGTTTTGCTCAAACCCCGATCATCATGCTCACCGCCAGCTCTGATGAGGCTGACCGCGTGATTGGCCTTGAGCTGGGCGCGGATGATTACTTGGGCAAGCCCTTTAGCCCTCGCGAGCTCCAGGCGCGGATCAAGGCGCTGTTGCGCCGTTCGCAATTTGCCAGTGTGGGCGTGGCGGGGGGGCATGACGTCATGGTGTTTGATGAGTGGCGGCTCAACACCGTGACTCATCGGCTGTTTCATCGTGACGGTGAAGAGGTGATTTTGTCGGGGGCCGACTTTGCCCTGCTCAAACTGTTTTTGGACAACCCGCAACAAATTCTTGATCGCGACACCATCGGCAACGCCACACGTGGCCGTGACCTGATGCCCTTGGACCGTATCGTCGATATGGCCGTCAGCCGCTTGCGCCAGCGCCTACGAGACACGGGCAAACCGCCCCGGCTGATTCGCACTGTCCGTGGCAGCGGCTATCAACTGGCCGCTGACGTCGTGATCAGCCATGGTCTTTAAAGGGCTGCGCAAACCCCGTTTGCCCCGGTCATTGCTGGGCCGCATGTTGTTGCTCACCTTGTTGGCCATACTGCTGGCGCAAACGCTGTCCAGCCTGATCTGGTTGTCCCAGTTGCGCACCACGCAACTGGAAGGCCTGGTCAACAGCGCTCGCAGCCTGGCGTACTCGATGAATGCCACCGTGACGTACTTGCGCTCGTTGCCCTTGGCCTATCGCCCGCTGGTGCTCGACCAGTTGCGCAGCATGGGCGGTACGCGCTTTGTCGTAAGCCTCAACGACAAACCACTGGACATGCAGGTGCTGGCCCCGACCCAGCGCAAGCAGGCCGTGCTGGAGGCGGTTGATCAAGTGTTGCGCCACTCCCTGGGCCCGCAGGTGGACCTCTCGGTGAAGTTTGTCAGCCCCCAGGACCTGCGTATCTTCAATGCCGGCTTGAAACTCGATGAGCTGCCGCGTTCGTGGGCGCATTTCGCGTTGACCCTTGAGCCGGTCAACCCGCCGGTGCTGGTGACACAAATCCGCTTGGCCACGGACGAATGGCTGTACATCGCCTCGCTGTTGCCGCAGCCCTACACCAGCCTTGAAGAGGAAGGGCTGCCCGCCTTGCAACTGTGGTTTATTGTGTTGAGCAGCCTGTTTTTACTGTTGTTTATCGGTGTGCTGGTGCATTGGCAAAGCCGCCCGCTCAAGCGCTTGGCGCGGGCGGCGCGTGATATGTCGCTGGGCGAAGACGAGGCCAAACCGGTTGCAATCGGCGGTGGCAGTGAAGTGGCGGAGGTGGCACGGGCGTTTAACACCATGCGGGCGCGTATCAGCCGTTACCTGACCGAGCGCGGCCAATTGTTCAGTGCTATTTCCCATGACCTGCGCACCCCCATCACGCGGTTGCGGTTGCGCGTGGAACTGCTTGAAGACGAGGCCCTGCAGCACAAATTCGGCCGCGATCTGGATGAGCTGGAAATGCTCGTCAAAGGCGCGCTGCAATGCGTGAAAGACACGGACATCCACGAAAACATCGAGCCGGTGGACCTGAACCTGTTGCTGGACTGCCTGATCGAGCCGTATCTGTTACCCCATGGAAATGGCCGCGTGACGGTGCAAGGGCAGGCGCTCAAGGCTTACCCAGGCAAACCGCTGGCGCTACGCCGGTGCATGGGCAACCTGATCGATAACGCGCTCAAGTACGGTCATAAGGCGCATTTGACCGTTGTGGACCATGAACGCGCCTTTGTATTGACCGTTGATGATGAAGGCCCGGGCGTGCCACAGCAGCGTCTTGAACAGGTCTTTGAACCTCATGTTCGCCTGGCTGGACAGCAACAGGGCTACGGCCTGGGGCTCGGTATCGCGCGTAGCATTGCCCACAGCCATGGCGGCGAAGTGAGCTTGCAGAACCTGCGCGTCAAAGGCTTGCGCGTTACTTTGTATTTGCCTCGAAATGCCGATTGATCGACTGGCGGGCCTGCTCGGCACTGATGGGCAGTACCGGTTCCAAATGGGTTTTGGTGCTGTCCTCTAGCGCAGTCTTCAGTTCGCGGGGCTTATTCATGGCCGCCTTGATGCGGTTTTCACGCACGCGTCGGCTGGTTTGGCTGAAATGCTGCTGCAGTTTTTCCATGGCCACGTCATAGGGCTCGTTGCACAGCGTCAATTGCCGCTCGCGCTCCTGCAACGCCAGTTGCTTGGCCTCGTCATCGCCATAGCGGTCAATGCGAAAGCTTTTGCTCAAGTTGTAACCATGAATACGGGTGGTCGCCCGCCAGTATTCAATATGGTTGGATTGAACCCGGTACACCCCCGGGTGGCCGCTGGTGTTGTGAGGCATCAATCGCTGGCGGCATTCATATGAAAACGAGAGCGGGGCTTTCAGTGCCAGCTCATCACGCAGGGCCTCGGCGGCTGCCAACGCGGCCGATTCGCCACCGTACTCAGCGAAATTGAAGAGGTGCACATGGTTTCTTCCCGCGTGCTGGACATCGACTTTCCAGGCGTAGGGTTGGCCGTCAGGGTGTTTGGCGGCGTAAATGAAGCAATGATTGCGAGGTGTCAGGCTTTTTTTCTGCATGGTGCACATCTCCTGATAGTGTCAGCATCCGTTCTTAAGAAGGGGTGATGAATAGCAGACTCGCTGAAGTTTTTTGCAGGTACAACGTGGGAAAACGACTTCGGGATGTGTCCTACAGGGAATGCGGAAAAAGCTTTACATGGAGTTGGGTGCAAGTCCAAACACGAGTCAGAACACAGGGCTTGGGCCTGGCGAATAATCATCGGAACTCACACAAGTCGGTGCTCAATGTCACCGTTTCGTGACAAATGCGCGTCTTTTCGTGACGTGAGGCGCGACAGTGATGGATAGACTCATGGCAAGCGCAAGCAACAGACTTGCACCGCGATAACAACAAGAAAGGTTCTGACATGAATTCGTTCAATCGCCTCGCCGTTGTCATTTCTCTCGTTTCATTACTGCCCCTGAATGCCTATGCCGCTGATACCGCCCCCAAAGGCGAAGTTGAAGTGGTGCACTGGTGGACCTCGGGTGGTGAAGCCAAAGCTGTCGGTGTGCTTAAGGCCCTGATGGAGAAAGATGGCTTCGCCTGGAAAGACGGTGCGGTAGCCGGTGGCGGCGGTGCAGCGGCCATGACCGTCCTCAAGACCCGCGCCGTCTCGGGCAACCCGCCTTCAGCCGCTCAAATCAAAGGCCCCGACTTGCAGGATTGGGGCGCATTGGGGTTACTGGCACCGCTCGATGACGTGTCCAGCGCCAACCACTGGGACTCGCTGTTGTCCAAAACCGTGTCCGACATCATGAAAGTGGACGGCCATTACGTGGCCGTGCCACTGAACATTCACCGCGTTAACTGGCTGTGGATCAACCCGCAGGTGTTCAAGAAAGCCGGGATCGACAAAGCACCGGCCACCCTTGAGGAACTGTATGCCGCGGGTGACAAACTTAAGGCCGCCGGTTTTATTCCGTTGGCACACGGCGGTCAGCCTTGGCAGGACAGCACAGTATTTGAAGACCTGGTGCTGAGCATCATGGGGACCGATGGCTATAAGAAGGCCCTGGTCGACCTGGATGAAACCACGCTGACAAGCGCGCAGATGACTGAAGTGTTCACGGCGCTGAAAAAACTCCAGGGGTATATGGACCCCGATGGCACCGGCCAGGACTGGAACCTGGAAGCCGCCAAAGTGATTAGCGGCAAGGCGGGTATGCAGATCATGGGGGACTGGGCCAAAAGCGAGTGGACCGCCGCAGGGAAAAAGGCGGGTACTGACTATGAGTGTGTACCGTTCCCAGGCACCCAAGGCAGCTTCATTTACAACATCGACTCCCTGGCCATGTTCAAGCTGGCCGGTAGCAAGAACACCCCCGGTAATATTGCGGCCCAGAATGACTTGGCCAAGGTCGTACTTGAGCCGCAATTTCAATACGTGTTCAACGAAAACAAAGGTTCCATCCCGGTGCGCAATGATCTGGACATGACCCGTTTCGACAGCTGTGGCCAGGCCTCTGCCAAGGATTTTGCCGCCGCCGACAAGGCCGGCAAGCTGGAACCGAGCATGGCCCACAACATGGCTACATCGCTGGCCGTGCAGGGGGCCATTTTTGATGTCGTGAGCAACTTTATGAGCGACAAAAATGCCGACCCGGCCAAGGCGGGTAAACAATTGGCGTCGGCGATCAAGGCCGCCCGGTAACGCCTCATTCTCTCGCCGCGTTCGCGCGGCCCCTTATCTTTCGGTTCAGGCGGTGTCTGCGGGTGCAGAGGCCGGCGAACCCCTGTGGGAGCATTTCGATGAGTGCTGTGGCGGGATTGCGCAAGGCCTCGCCGTTTGACGCGCTGCAACGCTGGTTGCCCAAGCTGGTGCTGGCACCGAGCATGCTGATCGTTCTGGTGGGGTTTTATGGCTACATTTTTTGGACGTTCCTGCTGTCGTTCACCAACTCCAGTTTTATGCCCAGCTACCAATGGGTCGGGTTACAGCAATACGCCCGGCTGATGGCCAATGATCGCTGGTGGGTGGCGAGCCAGAACCTGGCGGTGTTTGGTGGCCTGTTTATTGTGATCAGCCTGGTGATTGGCGTGTTTCTGGCGGTGCTGCTTGACCAGCGAATTCGCAAAGAAGGGTTTATCCGCACGATTTACCTGTACCCCATGGCACTGTCGATGATCGTTACCGGCACGGCCTGGAAATGGCTGCTTAACCCCGGCCTGGGGCTGGACAAAATGCTGCGTGATTGGGGCTGGGAAGGCTTTCGTTTCGATTGGCTGCTGGACCAGGACCGGGTCGTTTACTGCTTGGTCATCGCTGCCGTGTGGCAGGCATCCGGGTTTGTGATGGCGATGTTTCTGGCCGGGTTGCGCGGGGTCGATCAATCGATTGTTCGGGCAGCTCAAGTGGATGGTGCGAGCTTGCCTGTCATCTATTTGCGCATCGTGCTGCCGAGCCTGCGCCCGGTATTTTTCAGCGCCTTTATGATCCTGGCGCACATCGCCATCAAGAGCTTTGACCTGGTGTCGGCGATGACGGCAGGCGGGCCGGGATATTCGTCCGATTTGCCAGCCATGTTCATGTACAACTTCACCTTCAGTCGTGGGCAAATGGGTATTGGTTCAGCCAGCGCCATCATGATGCTGGGGGCGATTCTGGCCATCCTCGTGCCTTACCTGTACTCCGAGCTGAGGAGCAAACGCCATGACTGACCTGACGCGCCGCTTCGGTGCATCACGCTTGACCTTTAGCCGGGTGGCCATTTACGCCACCTTGATCCTGGCGGCGGCGGTGTACTTGATCCCGCTGGTGGTCATGCTGTTGACCAGCTTTAAAAGCCCGGAAGACATTCGTACCGGCAACCTGTTGAGCTGGCCGCAGGTGATTGATGGCATTGGCTGGATCAAGGCCTGGGACACGGTGGGCGGCTATTTCTGGAACTCGGTGAAAATCACCGTGCCGGCGGTGCTGATCTCGACCTTTGTGGGGGCCATGAATGGCTACGTGCTGTCGATGTGGCGCTTTCGAGGTTCGCAACTATTCTTCGGCCTGCTGCTGTTTGGCTGCTTCCTGCCGTTCCAGACCGTCTTGCTGCCGGCTTCGTTCACCATCGGCAAGCTGGGCCTGGCCAACACCACCACGGGCCTGGTGCTGGTGCATGTGGTGTACGGGCTAGCGTTTACCACGCTGTTTTTCCGCAACTACTACGTGAGTATTCCGGATGCACTGGTCAAGGCGGCGCGCCTGGACGGTGCCGGCTTCTTCACTATTTTCGGGCGCATTCTGCTGCCGATGTCAGTGCCGATCGTGATGGTGTGCCTGATCTGGCAGTTCACTCAAATCTGGAACGACTTTTTGTTTGGCGTGGTGTTTGCCAGTGGTGATGCGCAGCCCATTACGGTGGCGTTGAACAACTTGGTCAACACCAGCACCGGGGCCAAGGAATACAACGTCGACATGGCGGCGGCCATGATTGCGGGGTTGCCGACGCTGCTGGTTTACATATTTGCAGGCAAGTATTTCCTGCGCGGGCTCACGTCCGGCGCGGTCAAGGGGTAAGGCATGGCAACTCTCGAATTACGCAACGTCAACAAAACCTACGGCAAAGGCTTGCCGGACACGCTCAAAGACATCGAACTGAAAATCGAGGACGGCGAGTTCCTGATTCTGGTGGGCCCGTCGGGCTGCGGAAAATCCACGTTGATGAACTGCATCGCCGGGCTGGAGAGCATCAGTGGCGGTTCGATTCTGGTGGACGATGCCGACATCAGCGGCATGAACCCCAAGGACCGTGACATTGCGATGGTGTTTCAGTCTTACGCGCTGTACCCGACCATGAACGTGCGAGACAACATCGCGTTCGGTCTGAAGATTCGCAAAATGACGCCCGCCGCTATCGACGAAGAAGTAGCCCGTGTCGCCAAGCTGCTGCAGATCGAACACCTGCTGACCCGTAAACCCGGCCAGTTGTCCGGCGGTCAGCAGCAGCGCGTGGCGATGGGCCGAGCGCTGGCGCGGCGGCCGAAGATTTACCTGTTCGACGAGCCCTTGTCCAACCTCGACGCCAAACTGCGGGTCGAGATGCGCACCGAAATGAAGTTGATGCACCAGCGGCTGAAAACCACCACCGTTTACGTCACCCATGACCAGATCGAAGCGATGACCTTGGGCGACAAAGTGGCGGTCATGAAGGACGGCATCATTCAGCAGTTCGGCACGCCAAAAGATATCTACAACGACCCGGCCAACCTGTTTGTGGCGAGCTTTATTGGTTCGCCACCCATGAACTTCATCCCCGCGCGCTTGGAACGCCGTAACGCTCGCTTGTGGGCACTGCTCGACAGTGGCCAGGCGCGTTGCGAGTTGCCGTTGGCGGTGCATGAGGCGGGCCTGGAAAGCCGTGACGTGATGTTGGGGGTCCGCGCCGAGCAAATCACACTGGCGTTGCCTGTGCCCAATGGCCAGCCAACGATTCGTGCCGACGTGCGTATCACTGAACCGACGGGCCCGGACACGCTGGTGTTTGTTCAGCTCAATGACACCAAAGTCTGCTGCCGCCTGGCCCCTGATGAGGCACCGCAGGTGGGCGAGTCTGTGACCTTGCAGTTTGACCCGGCCAAAGTGCTGCTGTTTGACGCCGGCACGGGTGAGCGCCTGGGCACGGGCGCTGCGCTGCCCGCACACACTCAGGCCGGCAATGTGACCCCGATCAAGGGGCGCTAAATGCCGGCGCGCAAGGGTTTTGTGGCGCTGTCTGCGCACAAAAAAAACGCCAGCAAGGACTTGGCGCTTTCTGGAATCAACGTAATTCGTGCTCGACATAACGGTTCATAACAAAAAGACGAGGGTCTAGGGATGAAAAAGCAACACGGCGCGACTCGGCGGGTTTGCCAACTGTCAGCGATGACAGCACTGCTTCTTTCTGCCCATGCGATGGCGGACGAAGCGTTCAGTGCCGATTCGAAATGGATGACGGGCGACTGGGGCGGTGAGCGCACCCGGCTGATTGAGCAGGGCATCGACATCAAGGCCGACTACGTGGGTGAAGTCGGCGCGAACCTGGGCGGTGGCTACAACCATGACAAGACGGCGCGCTACAGCGATCAATTTGGCTTGGGCGTGGCCCTGGACCTGCAAAAACTGTGGGGCTGGGATAACACCCAGGCCAAGATCCAGCTCACCAACCGTAACGGCCAGAACATCTCCAACGACCGTATCGGCGACCCGCGTGCCGGCACGCTGAGTTCGTCTCAGGAAGTCTACGGCCGTGGTCATATGGTGCGCCTGACCCAGTTGTACATTCAGCATCAGTTCCTCGACGGCAAGCTGGACGTCAAGGCCGGTTACTTCGGTGAGGGTGAAGACTTCAACACCTTCGCCTGCGACTTCCAGAACCTGGCGTTTTGTGGTTCGCAAGTGGGCAACTGGGCCACCAACATCTGGTACAACTGGCCGGTCAGCCAAGCGGCCCTGCGTGTGAAGTACAACATCACGCCCCAGTTCTATGCGCAGATCGGCGCGTACAACCAGAACCCTTCGCAACTGGAGCACGGTAACGGCTTTAAACTCAGTGGCAGCGGCACCAAGGGCACCGTGCTGCCGGTCGAGCTGGTGTGGCTGCCGAAGGTCAATGACCTGCCGGGCGAATACCGTGTCGGCTACTACAAAAGCACCGCGCCCGCCAATGACCTGCGCGAAGACATCAATGGAGCCGATGCCGCCACCACAGGCCAGAGCTACCGTGTTCGTCACAGCAAGCACGGCTACTGGATCGTGGCGCAGCAACAGCTCACGAGCCATAACGGCGATGCTTCACGTGGCTTGAACATCGCGGTCAACGCCACCTTTCACGACAAGGCCACCAATATCGTCGACAACTATCAGTCGCTGATGCTGGTGTACAAGGGACCGTTCGATGCGCGGCCCAAAGATGACATCGGCATTGGTGCTGCCCGCATTCATGTCAACGGGGAAGTGAAGAAAAACGCTGAATTGGCCAACGCCGCCCTGGGGGTCACCGACTACAGTGATCCGCTGTACGCGCCACTGCGCTCGACCGAATATAACTACGAGCTCAACTACGGCATTCACGTGACCAACTGGCTGACCGTTCGCCCCAACCTGCAATACATCGCCCACCCGGGCGGCGTTGATCAGGTGGATAACGCATGGGTCGCGGGCCTGAAAATTCAGTCAACGTTCTAGGCATCCGCGACTAAGTTTCTTGCTCCTTGTTCCCTCCAGCGGATAGCCTTGGCTATCCGCTTTTTTATAGCGTGCACACCGGCATGATTTTCAGGACATGTGGCACATGCATGAGCATCCGCTTCACCGTTTTTTCAAATCCCGGCGCGAGCAACCGATTTTTCAGTGGGAACGCTTTCAGCAGCGCGACGTGCTGGTGATCGACCACCCGCACTGTCAGGCGGTTTTCAGTCGCCAAGGCGCACAATTGTTGCACTTCAAACCCACCGGGCAAAAACCTTGGCTGTGGTGCGCTGCGAAGTGGCCGCAGGTGGGAGCCATTCGCGGTGGTGTGCCGATTTTTTGGCCGTGGTATGGGCGCCACCCCCATGAGAACGCATGGCCCTGTCATGGTTGGGCACGGTTGATTGACTGGAAACTGGTGGACAGCAGTGCGGACGAAGAGGGCGTCAGCCTGCATTGGCGTTTGCAATTGTGTGATTGGCAAGTGGATTTGCACGCACGCCTGGGCGAAGAGATGGAGCTGCGGTTGAGCACCGAACATCAGGATGATGAGCCTTGTCAGGTCAGCCAGGCCCTGCGGGCCTATTGGCGTATTGGTGACGTGGCCGAGGTAGCGCTATCCGGCCTGGACGGTGCACGCGGCTATGATCAGCTCAACCGCGAAGCGTGCTTGCAGCAGGGCGAATTGCGGGTTGAGGGCGGCTGCCAGCGTGTGTTTCAGCACGAAGGTGAAATGCAACTCAACGACCATGCCTGGCAGCGTGCGCTTGGCATTGACACCGGAGACACCGGCAACACGGTAGTCTGGCACCCGGGCAAGCGGCCGTTGCTGGGCGTCAGTTGGAATGAAGTCATGGGCTTTGTGTGTGTCGAGTCCACCAGCGGGGAGGGCCGCGGCCAGAGCCTGGCCCCGGGTGAACAAGCACACCTGAGCTTGCAGGCACGGGCGAGGTTGGTGGAGGCTTGAGTGCGTGCTCTACACCTTACTGATTTACGTGCGGGTGTAATCAGTAAGGTGTCTTTGAGGTCATTAGGTTCTGTACGCAATGTATCTGCGCTCGGTGATGCTGCGTTGAAAACAGGCTCAGAATGCTCATTTACACCACGTAAAGTCGTACGCGACCCCGGCCGTTCCTCGCCTGTTTTTCGCTAGAAAACAATGTGCCCACTAATACATGCTCGCTATTTTGATGAGCAACGGCTGTGTCTTGTCTGACAGAGCCCATGAAGTGTGTGCGTCGAAAAGTTGTTGGGCAAAGCGTGGGTTTTTTTGCGCATAGGCAAGGTAGCGAGTTGCTGTAGTGAACGAGTCTGCATTGTTTTTTGACAGATTTATATTGGCCGATTTTTTTACCTTCTGCTCCTGTGTCAGAGGCTCTCCGGCTATTTCTCCTTCCAGCATAGGCAAGGCGGCCAAGTCGACCAGGTTGTGATAGCCAGGGGTGTGTTTGACCAAGATGTATTTGACATCTTCAGTCTTCAACGTGCCGTGAGAGAGTTCGTGAATAGCGATATGTGCAATATGCTCTACACCCAAGTGCGGCAGATCACTGATTTCTTTGATTTTTTGGGTGTACGCTGTCATGTATTTGAGGCGGCTATTGTTCTCGTTATCGTATTTCAATACATCAAGCTCGGCTGCTGCGTCTTCATTGGTTGCCTTGATTTTTTTGTATTCAATATTTTTTGACGTTTTGAGTTGTTTGAGTCCGTCGCTTACTTTTTCTATTTGCGCGGACCAGCGATCCAGATACGACACGTCAAGTGTGCCGCCGAAAAAAATCTGACCGATGTGTAAGGCTGTACTGGAATTCTGCTCTTTCTTTAGAAATTCCTGGGCCTGGCCCAAGCGCTCAATGGCCAGCTTTTTGGCTTTTTTGAAGGTTTTGATTTCCGCGCGAGCTTCACTGGAATCCAATCCACTCTCATCCTTGAATCGCATCGGGCTATTTCTAAGCATTCTGAATAGATTCAACCCATCCACATCTCCCGCCGGGTCCGGGTTTATCCACCTCGCCAGCCACGGTGCGTAATAGCGAAAGCCATAGTAATAAAGCCCGCTGGCATCGCGTTCCTTGCCTGAATACCGAATGGTTTTGTACGCGGCCTCAACGCCTGAGCGGGCGGCCCACCACGCGGTTCCGCCGAAAGGGTAATACCCTTCGTGGCTGATGATGGCGGCGTTTTTATCCACCTCCAGCGTACTTGAACCCAAATGGTCATCCAGGGAGTAACGCAGCACATCATTAGCAGGCGCATGAGGGTTCCCGACCTCCCAGTGCAGGCAGCGAACTCCCGCTGCGATGACAATGTGCAGGCACTGACCTTCTCGGGTGTGTATTTCCAACCCCGGCAAGTAGCGGACGTCTGAAATATCTATCGCCGCTTTGTTGTGTCGCGTCGTGATTTTGCGCAGGCGTTGGCCTTGGGCATCGTAGATGTAACGCTCGTCGTCATCCAAACCCTGTGAGCGAATCACTTGCACGGTTCGGCTGAGTTGATTGCTCAAGTCCCATTCCAGTGTTTGGCCGGGTTGTAACGTTTGCAGGTTGCCATTGGCATCGAAGCGGTTTTCGATCTCGCGGCCCCCCGTGGCAGGCATGCCCCGATTACTGTCAGGCGCGACCTGCAGCGTTCGGGTGTAAGACTCATGGCCTATGTGGCGCAACTGAATCAGGTTGCCAGCCGTATCGTAATCATAGGTTTGGCAATAGTTGAGCAGTTGGCTCAGGTCTCCCGGGTTGGGCATTCGGCCGGGCAACTGTGGCCCAATGAGGGCCCCCATGGCTTCACGGCCTGTGGCTTCGATCAATTGGTACAGGCTGTCGTAGCGGTAGGTGTTGATGGCAGATATGTGTTGATGGGTGAAGTGACGGTCGGGTTGGGCCAGGTCTGTTATTTGAACCACGTTACCCACGGGGTCATAGGTATAGTCCAGCGCTTGCAAGGTGCTGCCGGGGCGGCGGGAGACCAGCCTTTTCAAACGCCCGTCGGCCGGGTCGTAAAAGTGACAACGTGTTACGCCACACCCCAGAGTCTGCTGTTCTATCTGGCCAGAGGCACCATGTGTCACGCGGTGCATCACGGTAACTGGCGAGCCGTTCTGCAATTGCACGGTAGCGCCTTTTAGTTCACCTGCCACGGTATAGGCGGTGAGTTGCTGATGACCCATGGCATCAATCTGGCTGAGCCTTTCACCCAAGGTGTTGCAGCGCCATAGGGTGGTTGCGCCGTTGCCCGGCTCCAGTCGTGCGCCGGGCTCTTGTACGGGGATTTGCACGGGAGCGGGAACAGGTAAGGGCCAATTCGGGGGATCGAGTTGATTCAAAAAGTGGCGGGTTTCACTGAGGGAGATCCCCGTCACTGCGTAGTCTGCAAACAGGCATGTCCCGGCCGCATCGTCCTGACGAATAAGGCACCCGCATTGGTTATGAAGCGCGGCCTGTTCTGAAAAAGCGGCATAACTCAGGCGTCCAGTCACGCGGTGTTCGGTTTGAGTCTGGCTTTTTTCGTAAATCGTCACCGGCCGCGCCAAGTCATCGAACACCGTTCGCCAATGGCTGTATCGGCCGTCCCAGCGGTCTACGGTATTGGCGTTCTCATCTGTCAGGCTCAAACGCCACCCGGCATCGACACTTTCAAGGAGTACCACCACGCCGGACAAACTGAAGACTGTGCGTTGATTGGGGTCACTCAGGCGTGGGTCAATTTCGGCCACCGGCCACCCCCTGGCATCATGGCGGTAACGGGTGGCTTGTTCGATGGCCTGCGCGTCCGCGCTGCTGCGCCGATACTCAACGGCCCGCACCGCCAGACCGCGCGGGTCCGTCACGGTGAGTGCGGGCGTGCGGTGGTGGTGGCCAGGTTCAGACGGGCCCGGTTGTTTGATCATTCTGCCTAGCCTTTATTCGTCATGACCCTCAAGGTTTTGATCGGGAATGTCATGGCCTGCGCTTCGTCTTTGCCGGAGAAAGCCACTTTGAAAATGATCTTGAGTGTGCTGTTCTCGGCCAGCTCTTTGAGGTAGCTATAGCTGGCTAATTTGCGCAAATACCCTTGACGAATTTCATTGCTGTTGACGCTGGCTGCGGACCAAAGTCTGATGTTGTGCGGCGAGCCATCGGCCTTTTGCCCTTCCAGCAGTAGCCAGACCTTTTGGCCTACAGCAACCAGGGGCCAGGTCTTAATGTCAATATAGCTGCCGTTTTGTGACCATTTTAAATAGATTGTCCCGTTATCATCCTTCTCAACGTGCAGCAGAGAGCCCAGTAGCGCCGGCGGTAGCTCGGCCACCTGCAGCGTTAAACACGCCGAGGTTTTATTCCCTGTGCTACGCGTCACGGTGTAGTTGAGCGTTACAGTTTTTCCGATATTGGCAGCCACAACCGTGGCAGGTATCTCAAAAAGCACGCGCTCTGGGGCGGTCTCAAGGGTTGTGGTGCGGCTGGTCGTGCCTGCCCCGGCAACGCCTTGCCACGTCAGCGTTAGGTTGTCACCTGGCTGCATGTCCAGGTACTCAACCCGCACGGTTACGCCCTGGAGGGCTTTCAGAGGGTCAAGTTGATTGCCGCCGGCTTCCAGCACAATGGGGGCTTTGAGCGTTTCCAGCGCTTCCTGATGCAGATCGTTTTCATCCTCGCTGATGGTGTACCAGGTCAGGTAGGTCTGGCGGCGCCAATAACCTTTGGCCGTGACGGTCAGTGTCGGGCGGCCCAGAGGGTCGTAAAACTGCTGGTCGCTGTAACCGAACCGACGAAAGGACTCATCGTTGATGTAGCGAAACTCACTCGCAAAATAAGGCCGGTACACCCGAATAGCCAAACCTTTGTTGTTGTATTCAACCCGCTCACTCACGCGCCAGCGCTGAGGGCTGGGTGCCTGTATGGGCTGGCCGTCCGCTGTTTCAAGGTTGCCGGCTTCATCCACGTGATAGGCAATCCCCGGCTCAACTTTCTGCTTGCTCTGCAGCGTGCGACCAAACCCGTCAAAGCACGCCAGGCTGATACGGATCTGGCGCTCAGCGTCATCCGGGTAGCGATCGGCCAGTAACACGGCGCTGTAAACCGGTTCACGCGATATGTTGTCGACAACACCAGCCCAGCCATTGATAGAGGTACGCCTGCGGCCTTTGGCGCGCAGGTGCCCGGTGGGCATGATGTCACCGGCCGCGATATGTTGCTGCATCAAGTCAGGATCATCTTGAAATGCCTGAGGTACTCGGCCCATCCAACTGAAGGGGTCGTAGAAGCTGGCCGAGGCGACACGTCCCAGCGCTATTTCGGGGGACTGGATCGCGGCTGCCGGGTCTTTGGAACTGGCCAGGAAGCCGCTGACAGGATCGAAGCCGACCGGCTCACCGCGTTCTGTGCCATAAAAGCTGGTTGCGCGAAGTTGGCCGAAGGCGTCGAACAGCGCCTCTTGGGTGTTTTGGTTGGGGTCGATAATTTTCCAGGGCTGAAGCGTCCGGTAATCATGGACTGCGACAGTAGTGCAACCGTCGGGTGCCCTGACGCTGACCGGTGTCAGGCAGTAGGGGTCATAGCTGACGCTGGTTGTGCCCTGGCTGAGCGTGGGACGAAAGGTCTTGATGGTGTAGAACTTGTCGAGATCCTCGTATTGCGCGAACCCGCGTTTGACGGACCACAATACAACGGCGTTGTCAGGCGGCATAAAGACGGACATGCGCTGATAACCAATCTCCCGCAGGCGCGCTTCCAGTTCGTCGGGTTGCATGACGCGGTCATAGGCGCTCAGTGCAACAGCGTCCAGTTCAGCTGTTTCAACGGCATCCATCAGTGCCGGAAAGTGGGCTTTGCCGTCCGCAAGGGTGTTTGTCCTGTCGGTGTAACGCTGCACACTCAGGCCTGTGAGTTCGCGTTCGGAGCGGGGTTTAAGCGGGCCCTCGATATCGTCAATCAGGTATTCATAACTGATCAGCGGTGAGGGTAATGCGTAAGTGGGCAGAACCAGAGCGTTACTGCGTGCGCGATAAGGCAGGCCCAGTTGCCAGCCTTGCGCATCGGTCAAGTGAATGGCTTCGGCCAGGCTTTCATTCACGTAATAAAACTGCTGCGCTTCATCATGGGATGCCAGCCACCAGGTGTTTTGGTGTTCTTCCTCAAACGGTCCCGGGTGGGTGCTGTTTTTACGCCGTGGATAGTTGATCGACACGGCATGGGTCGAGTTGCCAAAGCAGTCCCAACGCAGGCCGATGCTGTGCGCGCACAGTGGGTCGTCGTAAAAACGGTCGTACTGGTAGCTGATGGACTCCAGTGGCAGCACCTGCATGGATGCGTAAAGCTGGCCTTTATCCGGGGCCTGGGGGATGAGCTCGCGCACCATGAAGCGGTTGTGTTGCACAGAGTACAAAGGGCGCGTGTTATCCGCCGCCAAGGGGCCGAGTACCTCAACTCGCACTGTCGAGCCGCTGAGCGCACGGGCCAGTTCGCGTTGCTGTGCGTCGGTGGGCTTGACGATCACACGGTCTTTGCAGGCGGATGTTGTGTCTGGTTCGCACCGCGTGAGCAGCGTGGCCCCCAGCCCCTTTGCAGCGCTATCCCGGGTGTCTTGACCCCGCGCGGGGTAGTCCGTGAGTCGCCCGGTGTGGAACCAGGTTTTGGTCTGCACCGGTGGGGTGTTACCCGAGCCGGCGTCAAAGCCGCTGGTGTCTTCTGTATCGGTTTGAATCAGCAGGCCAAACCCCCGGGTTTCACGTTCGAAACCGTCGTAGAAACCCTGGCGGTACTGAAAATGTTGCGTCAGCCGACTGCCAGTGATTTCGTCGAATTGGGTCTGTTGCTTGACCACGTGCATAGGGAAGGGCAGGTAGGACACGGCCGGTTGATGGGTGCTCAGTTCACGTTTCTCATCCAGCCATTCCTGGGCCGAGCTGCGATAGCTGACAGTGCCCACCGCGCCCATGTTGTTGTTGGTTTCAGAAAGCAGGTACGGTTTGGCCTGAACAAAGTCGCAGCGCCAGTGGCGGGGCGACTTATGCGGCACCGTCAGGATCAGGCTGGAACAGCCCAGCCCTTGCAAGTCGGCGGTGCTGACCTGGCAAAATCGGTCATAGCGCACACCGATGGGCCACGGCAGCGTTTGCTTATCGGCAAAACCGTTACCGCAGCGGTTCATGTAAATCTCGATCGCGTCGGCTGTCAGGTACATCAGGTCGGCCGCTCCAGAGCCGTCCAGGTCGGCCAACAGGATGCGCGAGGCATCAAATTCGGCGTAGTCGAACGGTAGGTCGGCCAGTTTGAAGCCCTTGCCAAAATTGCCACGGCCCAGGTTTGGCCAGCAGCGTATTTCGTTATGACGTATTCGAATCAAATGCTGTTGGCCGCTACCGAGCACATCGCTGAACGCCACCAGTTCGCTGCGGCTGTCGCTCAGAATGGGCAGCGCATCATCGTTCTCAGAAGCGTTTTTGGCGGCGTTGTGAGGCACCTCCAGCGCATTGGCGAACCCGTGTTCTCGCTGGTTGGCATAGAGTCGCACGCTGCGGGTACCGATCAGTGCCAGGTCGGACAGGCCGGCACCGATCAAGTCGGCCATCTGGCCTTGCGGGCTGAAAAACTCTTGCGGGAATGCCGAAAACGTTGCGAAGCGCGACCAGCTACGATCCGGGTTCAGGGTGAAAAAACCACTGAGCCCTGGTTGGGCCACTATCCAGTCCAGTCGGCCGTCTCCGGTCAGGTCGGTCAGTGATTGGCGCACGGGTTTGCTGGCGTCAGCCACCGGGATAACGGGCAGCGCGTGCCAGGCCCCGTAGCTGACTTGATCAGGATCGCTGACAAGCTCGGCCCGCACAGGCTCGCGGTACAGCCAGTTTTTATCGTTGCGGTACAGCACGCCGGGCAGGCCTTCACCGTATAAGTCCAAGAGTTGGTACTGCTGGCCATCATTGAGGCCCGGCATGGCGTCAAACGGGGTGTAGCGTTGCTCACCCAGAGTGAAGGCGGCGTAACTGAACTCGACCGGCGGACGGTACTCGGGTTCGCCCTTGGCATCGTAGGCCATAAAGTGCGCGGCGGTGAGGTGGGTGTAGGACAGCTCGCCCGTTTCATATTCCAGCAGCAGGCGCTGAACCAGCTGCGGGGTTGGACCCAGTGCGGGCTCCTCCGGGAAATAATGGAACATCAACACCTGATGGCACAGGCGCAAATTGCCCAGTTCGAAACCGTACGTAAAACTTGAATGTGGGTCACTGCGAACTGGCCAGCTGTGGTTGGCGGGTTCCTCGTAAGTGGGCTTTTCAGTCAGGGTGGTGCTGCGCTCGCCATAGTCGAACACCAGGTCGAAATGCCATTTCAGCGCGTTGAGTTTCTCTTTGTTCCAGACATACAGGTTGTCATGGGCAATGAAGTTGCCGTAACGCACTCGGCTTAGATAACTCTGAGCCTTGTAGTTACGGGGGCTGTTCTTTTCGAAGTTGGCGTGGTCTTCGGGCTTGTATTCGTACAGCACATGCTCGCCACGCACGTTCAGCGTTTCTTCCAACAGCCATTCGGCCACCTTGAACTCATCATCAGGGTGGGCGGTACGTGCTCTTTTGCTTTTTCCATAAACAGCCAGGCTGCCGTCGGCACCATGTATCAGCCAAAACCCCGAATGACTCGGGTGGCTCCAGTATTCAATGCGCTCAAATGCCCCTTCGGCACGAGGGAAGTAGCGAGTGACTTGGTACGTAGAGCCAACAGGCTCCTTGCGATACTCACTGACTTCAGTGAAGACGATTTTGCCCTGGCTATCGCGCTCAGGCATCCAGACGTCCCCACTGGGGCCGACAATGACATCGTCGTTTGTATAAGCAGGCACGCCTTTGGTGGTGCGTCGGGCGATACGGGGCACACTGACGGCCCAGCCCAAACCGAACAGGCCGTTACCGCTGGCGCTGCTGTAACTCAGGCCCAGAGAAGGGGCATAGCCGCGGCCGGCTGAAATGGGCAGCGCAAGCGAACACGACGCTGCGCCTGAGCTGCCGACGGCTCCCCAGCCTTTGCCAATGCTCTGAATGGCACCACCGCCTTTAGGCAATGCAGGGGTCGAAACACTCAGTGGTTCTTGAGTCATATTGCTGAACTCCTGCCAGGGGGAGGTACCTTGGAGAATTCAGCTTATGGAATATTCCTACATGTGTAACCTGTCATATCTGACAGTGTTTTCGACGTGATATCGCCCCTGAACGGGGGCAATCCGTGCCGTCGTTTCAGTTGAACTCGTCGCCCACCGGGTAACGGCTGGCGTTGAGGCTTTCCTTGATTTTGCGCAGGTGCGGCTGGAAGTCCACGCCTCGGCGCAGGGTCATGCCGGTGGCGAGCACGTCCAACACCGTGAGCTGGATGATGCGTGAGGTCATCGGCATGTAAATGTCGGTGTCTTCAGGCAGTGGGATGTTCAAACTCAAGGTGCTGGCTTTGGCCAGGGGTGAGTTTTCGGCAGTGAGCCCCAGCACCGAAGCCCCATTGGCGCGAGCAATGCGTGCGACTTCCACCAACTCGCGGGTGCGCCCTGTGTAGGAAATAATCACGAAGAGCTCACCCGTGTGCGCCACGGAGGCAATCATGCGTTGCATCAGCACGTCGGCATGCGCCGTGACGGCGAGGTTGAAGCGAAAGAACTTGTGTTGTGCATCCAGCGCCACGGGGGCCGAGGCTCCCAGCCCGAAGAAATGGATCTGGCGGGCCTGGATCAACAGGTCGACCGCGCGACTGATCAGGTTAGGGTCCAAGGCCTGGCAGGCGCTGTCCAGCGAGGCGATGGCGCTGCCAAAGATTTTTTGTGTGTAGGCCTGCGGGTTATCGTCCGCTTCGACCGCGCGGCTCACATAGGCGGCACCGCTGGCCAGGCTTTGCGCCAGTTGCAGTTTGAGTTCGGGGTAGCCGCTGACACCGAATGAGCGGCAGAACCGGTTGACCGTGGGCTCACTCACCGACGCCGCCTGAGCCAGCGCGGCAATACTGAAACGCGTCGCCTGTTGGGGGTTCTGCAGGATGATTTCAGCCACTTTGCGCTCAGCTTTGTTCAGCTCTTCGAGGCGGCCTTTGATTTGTTCGAGTAAGTTTCGCACGCGGTCCATTTATGATCCTTGGTTCAGCGATGCAAAGAGAGACGCTCTGCAGCGGCCCTGTTAAGGAGGCCTATCCTACTGATGGCCTGTTACGACCACTAGCAACAATCTGCAATTTGAGAAAATGTTGTGTTTATTACTACATTTTTCCTTGAGTGATGCCTTAAAAAAAGGTATTTGTAGCTTAACTTGATAAAAGAACAAACATCATGTCTTTGATTACGGTTGAACCGTGCACCTTTGCCTTGTTCGGCGCGTTGGGCGACCTGGCCTTGCGCAAGCTGTTTCCTGCCTTGTACCAACTGGACCGTGCAGGCCTGTTGCACAGCGACACGCGCATTTTGGCGCTGGCGCGTGAACCGGGCGATGCGCTGAGCCATCTGGCGCACATTGACAGCCAATTGCGTCAGTACCTGGGCCCCAAAGAGATCGAAGACGAAGCGATTACCCGATTTCTGGGGCGCTTGAGTTACCTGCATGTGGATTTCCTGGAGGTTGACGATTACGTGCCGTTGGCGGAGCTGGCAGGCACGGCACAGCGGCTGATCGCCTACTTCGCCACCCCGGCAGCGGTGTACGGAGTCATTTGCGAACACCTGTCCACGGTCGGCTTGGCTGAAAACACGCGGGTGGTCCTGGAAAAACCGATTGGCTCGGACCTCGATTCATCGCGCAAGGTAAACGACGCCGTGGCGCAGTTCTTTCCCGAGAACCGCATCTACCGCATCGACCATTACCTGGGCAAAGAGACGGTGCAAAACCTCATTGCCTTGCGTTTTGCCAACAGCCTGTTCGAAACCCAGTGGAACCAGCGCTACATCTCCCACGTTGAAATCACCGTGGCCGAGAAGGTCGGCATTGAAGGGCGCTGGGGTTACTTCGACAAGGCCGGTCAACTGCGCGACATGATTCAAAACCATCTGTTGCAGTTGTTGTGCCTGATTGCCATGGACCCGCCTGCGGACCTCTCGGCCGACAGCATTCGCGATGAGAAGGTCAAGGTGCTCAAAGCGCTGGCGCCGATCACGCCCGAAGGCCTGACCACTCAAGTGGTGCGTGGCCAATACATTGCGGGCTACAGCGAAGGGCAATCGGTGCCAGGTTATCTGGAGGAAGAGAACTCCAATACCCAGAGCGACACTGAAACCTTCGTCGCCCTGCGTGCCGATATTCGCAACTGGCGCTGGGCCGGGGTGCCGTTCTATCTGCGCACCGGTAAGCGGATGCCGCAAAAGTTGTCGCAGATCGTTATCCACTTCAAGGAACCGTCGCACTATATCTTCGCCCCCGAGCAGCGTTTGCAGATCGGCAACAAGCTGATCATTCGCCTGCAACCGGATGAAGGCATTTCCTTGCGCGTCATGACCAAAGACCAAGGGCTGGACAAGGGCATGCAACTGCGCAGCGGCCCGCTACAACTGAATTTTTCCGACACGTATCGCAGTGCGCGGATTCCGGATGCCTACGAGCGTCTGTTACTAGAAGTGATGCGCGGCAACCAGAACCTGTTTGTGCGCAAAGACGAAATTGAAGCGGCATGGAAATGGTGCGACCAGTTGATCGCCGGCTGGAAGAAGTCCGGTGATGCGCCCAAGCCTTATGCGGCGGGTTCCTGGGGGCCGATGAGTTCCATTGCATTGATTACGCGGGACGGGAGGTCTTGGTATGGCGATATCTGATGTGAAACTGCCCGAGGGGGTCACGGCGCATACTTTCAAAACCCCGTTGGCATTGGCTGATGGGCTGGCGGTTGATGTCGCGGCGTGGCTCCAGGCAGCTATCGACAAACAGGGTGTTGCGACGCTGGTGGTGTCGGGCGGTCGCAGCCCGGTGGCATTTTTTCAGCACCTGAGCCAGCAGCCTGTCGACTGGAGCAACGTGGTCGTCAGCCTGGCCGATGAGCGCTGGGTGCCGGTGGAACATGCCGACAGCAATGCCGGCCTGCTGCATAAGCATCTGTTGCGAGGCCCGGCCGCGAAGGCCAAGTTTGTAGGGTTGTACAACGTGGCCTCTACGCTGGACGAGGCGGCCGAACAGGCCGACCGTCAAGTGGCTGAATTGCCACCTATTGATGTGCTGGTATTGGGCATGGGCGACGACGGTCATACCGCTTCGCTATTCCCCAACAGCCCGAACCTGGACAAAGCGTTGGACCTGGGCAATGAGCGCCGTTGCTGGCCGATGCTGGCCCCCAGTGTGCCTCACCAGCGCTTGAGCCTGAGCCGCAGCCTGTTGGCGAGCGCGACCCACACCGTGCTGTCGATTCAAGGGCCGGCCAAATTGAACATTCTGAACGAAGCGCTGGCCGGTGATGATGTTGCCGCCTTGCCGATTCGTGCCTTTCTGCAACCCACGTTAGAGATTTACTGGTGCCCATGAGCCAAGGATCAGCTGCCATGACCATAAAAACTGCGAACATTTCGATGGCCGAAAAAGTCGCCATAATTGATGAGCTGTGCGCCAAGGCGCGCATCCTGCCGGTGATCACCATCGCTCGCAGGCAGGATATCTTGCCGTTGGCTGATGCGCTGGCAGCGGGCGGCTTGACCGCGCTGGAAGTCACCCTGCGCTCTGAGTTTGGTCTGGAAGCGATTCGCGTGTTGCGTGAGCAGCGCCCCGAGCTGGTGACCGGCGCGGGTACCATTCTGGATCGTCATATGCTGGCGGCGGCTGAAGAAGCCGGTTCGCAGTTTATTGTGACGCCTGGCATCACCCGCGACTTGCTTGAGGCTGGCGCGGCCAGCGATATCCCGCTATTGCCGGGCATCAGCAATGCTTCCGGGATCATGGAAGGCTATGGCCTGGGGTATCGCCGCTTCAAACTCTTCCCGGCCGAAGTGAGTGGCGGCGTGGCGGCCATCAAAGCCCTGGGCGGCCCGTTTGGTGAGGTGAAGTTCTGCCCGACCGGCGGTGTTGGTCCGGCGAATATTCGCAACTACATGGCGTTGAAAAACGTGATGTGTGTGGGCGGTAGCTGGATGCTGGACAGTGAGTGGATCAAGAACGGCGACTGGGGCCGGATCCAGGAGTGCACCGCGCAAGCCCTGGCGCTGCTGGATTGAGTGTGATGTAACGATTTCGTTGGGTGTTCTACGTGTTTGGTGCGCTTGGTCGGCGCACCTTTTTTTTGCCTGGTGTTTGAGTCCGCGCTCATACGCGCCGCGCCATCAATGGCGAGGTTTGGGCTTGGCGTGTTTGGCGCGTAGCGGGTCGAGCAGGTCTGACAGGCCGTTGTGATCGATCTCTTGCATCAGTGCCAGCAACCCCCCTAATTCACCGTGAGGAAAGCCTTCACGGGCGAACCAGTTCAAATACTGGCCCGGCAGGTCAGCAATGATACGGCCCTTGTATTTGCCGAACGGCATTTCACGTGTCACCAGCAATTCGAGCTTTTCAGGGTTCATGCAGTGACCTTTAAGTGCATTTAGCGATGGGTTGGAAAATACAGGTATTCTGCATGCAGGCCAATTGACAGATCATGCAAATAAACCGACTCCGAAGTTCAAATAAAAACACAAGTTATTGATAGTTAAGGTTTTTTAATGATTCAACAACCTGGCACAGGGCATGCAACCTCTATTGCACGATCCTCAACCCTGTAAGGAATTGAACAATGACTGACCTTAATAAAGAAGCCATTAGCGTCCTGAACGATCTGATCGAAACCAGTAAAGATGGTCAGGAAGGGTTTAAAACCTGCGCTGAAGACATCAAGCACCCTGAGCTCAAAGCCTACTTCTCCACCCGTTCGGCAGATTGTGCCAAGGCCGCAGCCGAGTTGCAGGTCAAGGTCCGCGAACTGGGTGGCGATCCGGAGACCAGCACCAGTGTGGCGGGTGACTTGCACCGCCGTTGGTTGGATGTGAAATCCGTGTTCACCGGCAAAGACGAAGAAGCGGTGCTCAATGAAGCCGAGCGCGGTGAGGATCACGCCATCAAGGCTTACAAGGAAGCACTGGAAAAAATCAGCAAACACAACCTGCTGGCCATTCGCGAACTGGTTGAGCGTCAGTACTTGGGCGTGCAACAGAATCACGACAAGGTTAAGGCGCTACGCAATCAGGCTCGTGCGCGGGCTTGAGGGCAAACTGAGAGCCGCTAGCCCTGTATAAAGGCGGGCGTGTTGCGATACAACCCACCGCGCATCGATGGGGTGAATCGCGAACACGCTCGCTTTTGTGTGGGCGGTGATAGTTAGCCGATGCTGATGGCCGGCAAGGTGGGCAGGGTGACGGTCTGCTGTTTGCGCGGTGCCAGGATTTCAGCTTCGCCATCGACGACCAGTTCATCGCGCTGGTTGAACACGCGGGTGGCAATACGCACGCGAAACTTCGGTAATTTCTCCAGGATTTCCAGACGCACGGTCAGTGTGTCACCGATTTTCACCGGTTTTTGAAAGCTCATTTGCTGACCGATGTAGATGGTGCCCGGCCCAGGTAGCTCGCAGGCAACCGCGGCGCTGATCAAGGCACCGCTGAACATGCCGTGAGCGATGCGCTCCTTGAACATGGTGGCGGCGGCAAACTCAGGGTCCAGGTGGACCGGGTTGTGGTCACCGGACATGGCCGCAAACAGCTGAATATCACGCTCTTCAACGGTCTTGCTGTAGTGGGCAGTCTGACCGACTTCGAGGGCTTCATATGGGGTGTTGGTAACCTGAGTCATCTAGCGCATGTCCTGTGACGAATGTTTGATTTCAATATTCTGATTTTAAAGGGTTTTTCTGTAACAAAGACCGACTTATTCCGTCCGTGGCGGGCGCGTTCGGCTGAGTGACTGGTTCAGCCAATGAATGACGTCTGCGGTGACAGCGTCGCGGTTGGTTTCGTTGAACAGCTCATGTCGCGCTTGTGCGTACACGTTGAGTTGCAGGTGTCGGTTACCCGCTTCTCGCAATGCCTTGGCCAAGTCTTCAAGGCGCTTGCCTTGGCTGACGGGGTCACAACTGCCACCGATCACCAGGATGGGCAGGGCGCAATCAATCTGATTGAGATTGGACGCTTTACTGATTTGCTGCAAGCCGCCAAGCAAGTCGACCCACAGTTGGTTGGTACACCGAAACCCGCACAGGGGATCGTTGGCATAAGCATCTACCTCGGCCGGATCACGGCTGAGCCAGTCGTAGCGCGTGCGATTGGGTTTGAATGCTTTGTTGAACGCGCCAAAGGAAAGCCACTCGATGAGCGGGCTACGGCCTTTGGGCCCCTGACGCCAACGTTCGAGGCGGGCGATCAGGCTGGCACTGCGGTAGAGCGCGACAGGCTGGAAGTTGGAGCCACTCAGGATCGCACCGTGCAGGCTGGCACTGTGATGCATGACATACGCTTGAGCGATGTAACTGCCCATGCTGTGACCCAGCAGTACAATCGGTAGCCCCGGGTGCGCCTGTTTGACGTGTTGATGCAGGCTGGCCACATCGCAGACGACTGAATGCCATCCGTCCTTATCGGCAAAATGCCCCAGTGTGCCGCGCTCGGCCGTTTTGCCATGCCCGCGTTGGTCATGGGCGTAGAGCCCATAACCGGCTTGGCACAGTGCGTGGCCCAGGCGCGCATATCGGCCAGCGTGTTCGGCCATGCCATGCACCAGCAGCACAATGCCCTTGGGCGGGCTCGCGGGCAGCCACTGATGCACGAAAAGACCGCTACGGTCATTTGCGTCCAGCCAATAAGTCGTGGAAGTCATGACGTTTCCTTGTACCCGGTGGTAGCAGTGTATAGCGCTTTGGCGCAGAGACCCTGTTACGCAGCGCGACGGAGTAATAGGATTCAAGATGTTAATGGCGAAGTTCGCCGTATTTGCCTACTACTTCATTACTGTTAACGTCGGATCACGCTGCGTTTCATGGGCTTTCAAGTGCGGCCAGGCACATTCAGGTGAGAGGATAAAAATAATGAACCCCGATTTCTGGAATGACAAACGTCCCGCCGGTGTACCGCTGGATATCGATATGACGACTTTCAAGTCGGTGGTCGATGTCTTTGAACGCTCCTGCAAGAAGTTCGCGGACCGACCGGCCTTCAGCAACCTGGGTGTGACCCTGACGTATGCGCAGCTTGAGCGTCACAGCGCGGCGTTTGCGGGCTACCTGCAACAGCACACCGACTTCAAGCCCGGCGACCGCATCGCCGTGCAGATGCCCAATGTGCTGCAATACCCGATTGCCGTGTTTGGCGCCCTGCGTGCGGGCTTGGTGGTGGTTAATACCAACCCGCTGTACACCTCACGCGAAATGCGCCATCAGTTTAAAAGTGCCGGTATTCGCGGGCTGGTGTACCTGAACATGTTTGGCAAACGGGTGCAGGAGGTGCTGGAAGACACCGATATCGACTACCTGATTGAAGCCAAAATGGGTGATCTGATGCCTGCCGTCAAAGGCTGGGTCACCAATCTGGTGGTCGATAAGGTGAAAAAGCTGGTGCCTGCTTATCGGGTACCCCAGGCCATCGCGTTCAAAGATGTTCTGCGCCGCGGGGCTGGCCATACCCTCCGGCCGCTGGCCGTTACCCTCAATGATATTGCCGTATTGCAGTACACCGGCGGCACCACCGGCTTGCCGAAGGGCGCGATGCTGACCCACGCTAATCTGGTGGCCAATATGCAGCAGGTGCGGGCTTGCCTGTCGCAGCACGATGCTCAGGGGCTGCCCTACCTCAAGGACGGCAGCGAGATCATGTTGGCCCCGCTGCCGCTGTACCATATCTACGCATTCACGGCGAACTGCATGTGCATGATGGTGATGGGCAATCACAACGTGCTGATCACCAACCCGCGAGACATCAAAGGCTTTATCAAGGAGCTGGGGGAGTGGCGGTTTACGGCGTTGTTGGGGTTGAACACCCTGTTTGTGGCGCTGATGGATCATCCGGACTTCAAAAACCTGGATTTTTCCGGCCTTAAGGTCACCAATTCCGGCGGTACGGCGCTGGTCAAGGCCACCGCCGAGCGGTGGGAGAAAATCACCGGCTGTCGGATTGTCGAGGGTTACGGCCTGACGGAAACCTCCCCGGTGGCCAGCGCCAACCCGTGTGGCCCCTTGGCTCGGTTGGGCACTGTGGGCATGCCCGTGCCGGGTACCGCCATGAAAGTGATCAACGATGCAGGCGACGATCTTGGCCTGGGTGAGCGTGGCGAACTCTGCGTCAAAGGCCCGCAAGTCATGAAAGGTTACTGGCAGAACCCGGGTGCCACCGCTGAAGTGCTGGACACCGAAGGCTGGTTCAGGACCGGTGATATTGCGGTCATTGACCCGGATGGTTTTGTCCGCATTGTCGACCGCAAAAAAGACCTCATTATCGTCTCGGGCTTCAATGTGTACCCCAATGAGATCGAAGACATCGTGATGGCGCACCCCAAAGTGGCGAACTGCGCGGTTATTGGTGTGCCGGACGAGCGTACTGGCGAAGCGGTCAAGCTGTTTGTCGTGGCGCGCGAAGGCGGGGTAACGGTTGAGGAACTCAAGGCGTACTGCAAGGACAACTTCACGGGTTACAAGGTGCCCAAACTGATCGTGCTGCGTGACTCACTGCCCATGACGCCGGTGGGTAAAATCCTGCGGCGCGAGCTGCGCGATAACCCCTGACAGGCTCATTCGTGGCGGCCTTTAAAGCTGCCGGAAAACGCATTAAAAACGCCCGCGTAAGCCGCGGGCGTTTTTATTCGTCTATATACACTTAAGCGGTTTTGTTCCTGAAACAGGTCTTTAAGGCCTCAAATGGCTGTTCTAGAGGGCTTTTGACGATAATAGAGTATTTGTACTAATGGTGACTTAGGATTGTCCTACAGTCAGGTTGGTTACTCTAAAGCCCATTGTTGGCTCTAGGCGACCTTTGGCAAAGCTGCTACTCTCGGCGCGCTTTGTGACGTCTCGGCACGTGAAAGCCAGAGTTATTCATTACAAAATCAAACAAATAATAACCGCATCAAATGCGGTGAAGAATTCGCGACGCTGAGGAGTGGGCTTCCATGATTGAAGGCTTTTGGAAGGATAAGTACCCAGCTGGGATTGCTGCTGAAATCAACCCGGATGAGTACCCAAATATTCAGGCCGTACTGCGTCAATCTTGCCAGCGTTTCGCCGACAAACCGGCGTTCAGTAACCTCGGCAAAACGCTCACTTACGGTGAGCTTTACGAACTGTCAGGTGCTTTTGCCGCTTATTTGCAGCAGCACACCGACCTGCAACCTGGCGATCGCATCGCCGTACAGTTGCCCAACCTGCTGCAATACCCGATCGCTGTGTTCGGAGCCATCCGCGCCGGCTTGATCGTGGTCAACACCAACCCGCTGTACACCGCGCGGGAAATGGAACACCAATTCAAGGACTCGGGTGCCAAGGCATTGGTTTGCCTGGCGAACATGGCGCACCTGGCCGAAAAGGTCGTGCCCGTGACCTCAGTCAAGCATGTGATCGTCACCGAAGTGGCCGACATGCTGTCGCCCTTCAAGCGTGTACTGATCAACAGCGTCATCAAGTACGTGAAAAAAATGGTACCGGCCTACCATTTGCCTCAAGCCGTCAAATTCAACGATGCATTGAGCAAAGGCCGCGGTCAGTCGGTCAAGGAAGCCAACCCGCTGAGCAATGATGTGGCTGTGCTGCAATACACCGGTGGCACCACCGGCGTGGCCAAGGGCGCGATGCTGACGCATCGCAACCTGATCGCCAACATGTTGCAGTGCAAGGCGCTGATGGGTTCCAACCTGAATGAAGGCTGTGAAATCCTGATTACACCGTTGCCGCTGTATCACATCTACGCCTTCACGTTTCACTGCATGGCCATGATGTTGATTGGCAATCACAACGTGCTGATCAGCAACCCGCGTGATCTTCCGGCGATGGTCAAGGAACTGTCGAAGTGGAAGTTCAGCGGCTTCGTTGGCCTTAACACCTTGTTTGTGGCCCTGTGCAACAACGAGGCGTTTCGCAAGCTGGACTTCTCGGCGTTGAAAGTGACGCTGTCAGGCGGGATGGCTTTGCAACTGTCGGTAGGGGAGCGCTGGAAGACTGTGACCGCCTGCCCGATTTGTGAAGGCTATGGCATGACCGAAACCAGCCCGGTGGTCTCGGTCAACCCCAGGGAGAGCATTCAGGCCGGCACCATCGGTATTCCCTTGCCTTCGACCTTGTGCAAAGTCATCAACGATACGGGCGAAGAACTGCCGCTGGGTGAAATCGGCGAGTTGTGCATCAAGGGCCCGCAAGTCATGAAAGGCTACTGGGAGCGCCCGGATGCCACCGATGAAATCCTGGACAGCGATGGCTGGTTGAAGTCAGGTGATATCGCGGTGATTCAGCCCGATGGCTATATGCGCATTGTTGACCGTAAAAAAGACATGATTCTGGTGTCAGGTTTCAATGTGTACCCGAACGAGTTGGAAGACGTCATGGCGTCACTGCCTGGCGTGCTGCAATCGGCGGCCATCGGTATTCCGGATGAGAAAGCCGGGGAGTTGATCAAAGTCTTTATTGTGGTCAAACCCGGCATGACCCTCACTAAAGAACAGGTCATGGCGCATATGCGCGCGAACCTGACGGCGTATAAGTCGCCCAAACTTGTCGAGTTCCGCGACAGCTTGCCGACCACCAATGTGGGCAAAATCCTGCGCCGTGAACTGCGCGATGAAGAGCTGAAAAAGCTGGGCCTTAAAAAGTAAGTTGCCCCGCGTACAAAATATACCCCTCGTTCGAGGGGTATTTTTTTAACCTGTAAATGCCTTCAAACGCATGCCGCCGGCTGTTTTCAATGTGCCGCCAACCCGCGTTGGATCTGTTCCAGGGTGGCTGTCGCGCCCCCGCATACCACCATGAGTACTGTGGGGTATCGACTCAGAGCCGTCGGCTTGTACGCCAGGGAAAGTGCCGCACCGCAAGCCGGTTCCACAAGCACACGGTGATCGACCAAAAAGCGTTCACAGGCGTTGAGAGCGTCCCGGTCCGTGACGATCACGCTTTCGATAGTGTGCACCGCCAGGTAGGCGATGGCCTGGTCGCACACCCGTTTGGCTCCCAGCGAAGTTGCGATTGAGCTAATGCGCTCGATTTCAACTGAATGGCCTGCATCGACTGAGGCTCGAAACGACGCCGCACCTTCGGTTTCAACGGCGATCACTGGCACGTCCTGCCAGCCGTTGCGGTGCAGCCCTTCAATGACGCCGCACAGCAGCCCGCCGCCTCCGACCGAGAGCACCACGGCATCGGGCTTGTGGCCGGACTGTGCCACTTCATCGATCAGGGTGGCATGCCCGCTCCACAGCAGGGGATCGTCGAAGGGGTGGATAAACGCATCGCTGGCCGTTGTGAGCGTCAAGGCCAATTGATTGGCCTCCTGCCAGGAACTGCCATGAACGATGACTTCTGCGCCTTCGAGCGCGAGTAACTCTCTGGCGCGCTCAGTGGTGGTTTCGGGCACTACCACTGTCACCGCTACGCCCAGTTGACGACCTGCGTAAGCAACGGCCAGCCCGGCATTCCCGCCCGAGGACGAGACGAAGCGCGTAGCGCCGCGCTGGTGGTGCACTTCACACGCATGGCCCACGCCGCGCAGTTTGAAGGAGCCGCAGGGCTGCACGGCATCGAGCTTGAGCCAGATAGAGCGTTGCGCGATGGCGCTCAGAGGGCGAGATTCAATCAGGGGTGTTTGGATATGCAGCGGCATGATGACATCAGTCCTCTGGTGTGAATGGCAGGCTTGGGCCTTGTCAGGGGTGAGTGCTTGAACTTGGACGGTTCGGGACAATGGAAACGGTAACGGGGTGAGGCATGCTTGATCAGAACGTTCATGCCATCACCGGTCAGAAGAATTGTCCCCTCGAAGCTGATCGAGGTAGTTATAAACGGTGAAACGGCTCACGCCCAAGGCGGCTGCCGCTTTTTCGACGCCCCCTTTTACAATGAAAAGACCGCGTTCCTGCATCACTCGAACGGCCTCGACCTTGGCTTGCTTGTTCATCTTGGTGCCACCCAAGCGCACCAACGCATCCTGGATGATCTGCGCCATCAATAACGCCATGTCAGCCGGTTCTGCGGGGTGTTCGGTTGCCGCTTGCAGCATCGGCTGCAACTGATCCAGGAACGCCTGCGCAGCACTCAGCCCAGTCAGATCGGCGTTGATACAGAGGCTGGCAAAAGGATGACCATTACGGTCACGGAACACCGCTGTTGCGCTGCGTAAGGTGCGGCCATTCACGGTGGTGGGGTAGTCGGTGATAACCACGGGATCAATGCCTTGCTGTGCCTCGGTGGCCTCCCTGACAGCGGCAAATCCGCGATCCTGCTCTGGCCCGCCCAACACCGGGCTGCCGACCTTGCGCCCGGAGATATGCCCGTTGGCGATCATGACGACGGAGTTTTCCGGGTGATCAAGGTCGTGAAGGAGTAACTCGGTATTGCGCCCGATAACACTTGCCAGTGCAGTGATGGAGGCTTTCATCACGGCGAAAACGAGTCGACGTTCGTGGGCAATATCGACGGGCATACGGGCTTCTCTTGGCTTTAATCAACAGTTGGTTGAAATATAGATTTTTTGTTTAAGTTGCGCAACGAATTTCAAGCGCGGCAAAGCCACACCGTTGCGGGTGGGTGACCGAAGCGTTTGGGCTTGAGCATGAAGAGGGCGTCAACGGGACCGTTGACGCCTTTTGTGTTGCAGGAGCAGGCTTGATTCTGCCCAGGTTACTTCTGCAAGAACTGCGAGAAGTTCACACCTGTACCGGTCGGGCGCACATCCTGCAAGAAGGAGTCTTTGTCTGCGCTCAGTTCAAGGCTCATGGTCGGGGTGCGCTTGTGCGTAGCTCGCACCACCATGCCTTCGCGTTTTTCGCGCAGGAATGCCGTGGTCACTTTCAAGTGCAACAATTCGTCGGTGGCGGGCGTGTGCAGCAGCAGGTGCACCCACTCGTACTGGCCGACCGCCAGGCGAGCCAGTGGAATATCAAACCACCAGATATTCTTGTTGGTGTTCAACGTGGCCAGATGGCAATTGTTGACGCCGAGCACGGCACCGCCCAGTTCCTGGTTTCTGCGGGCAATGGCCTGCTTTTTATCGAGTTTCATAACCTTCCTACCATTTCGGATTTCAGCGCCACAGCCTGAATAGGCGGGCATTCTCGGGGGTTAGTGGGCAAACATAAAGCCCAACCTGCGTTGAGAGACGAAATGAACCGTGCAAAGTCAATGAAACTCTGACGCTGAAACAGGGGTCAACCCTACGTCGAGGTTATGACATCCGATATTTCAATAGGAGAAATCCCATGAGCAGCACTGGCGATAAGATCAAAGGCAAAGCGAACGAAGTGATAGGTAATGTCAAACAAACGGTGGGTAAAGCGACTGACAATGACAAGCTGCGCACGGAAGGCAAGGTCCAGGAGCTGAAAGGCGAAGGGCAGCAAGCTGTCGGCAAGGCTAAAGATGCGGTAAAGAAAACCATCGATAAAGCCTGAGAATACGGTTCAATGCGACGCAGGCGTCGGGCCTGTTTAGCATGTGTTAGCGGTCACCCCTTGCGGTGGCCGTTTTTACATCCGTGTTAGTAAAGTCGCCAACTCGACTACTTTTGATGTAGAACCCCTGTTTTGAGCTGTTAGCTGGTTTGCATGATCAATGCGTGAAGCGGCGAAAGGAGACGCTATGTTTTTCCCGGTTTTGAATGGCCTGCCTCTGGGGAAGGTCCTGATCCGAACGGTCAAGGAGTTTATCGACGACGAAATGTCGACCTATGCCTCGGCGTTGGCCTATCAAATGCTGTTTTCGTTGTTTCCGTTCATTCTGTTTTTGATTGCCCTGATCGGCTTTTTACACCTGCCCGACTTTTTCACCTGGTTGCGTTTGCAATCGGAGCTGGTGCTTCCGCCGCAAGCGCTGGAGTCGGTCAACCCGGTGATTGATCAGTTACAGCAATCCAAGGGCGGATTGGTATCGGTCGGTATTCTGATTGCCTTGTGGACCGCGTCGGCGAGCGTAAGGCTGATGATGAGCGCCATGAACGCGGCCTACGACGTGGTCGAAGGGCGGCCCATCTGGAAACGTTTTCCGTTGTCGATTTTTTACACCATCGGTATTGCCGGCATGCTCCTGGCCGCCGCCGCGCTGATGGTGCTTGGCCCGCAAGTCATGAGTTGGCTGGCAAAACAGGTGGGCCTTGAAGCGTTTGTGGTGACGTTGTGGACCCTCCTGCGTTGGCCCGTCATCGTGTTATTGCTGATGGTTGCAGTGGCCGTGATCTACTACGTCATGCCCGATGTGGAGCAGAAGTTTCGCTTTATCACCCCGGGCTCGGTATTGGCCGTGGTGGTGTGGATTGTAGCCTCGCTGGGTTTTGCTTTTTATGTCAAAACGTTTGCTGACTACAACGCCATGTATGGCAGCATCGGTGCCATTATCGTGTTGTTACTGTATTTCTACATTTCGGCGGCCGTGCTGCTGTTGGGCGCTGAAATGAATGCCGTGATCGAGCATATGTCCGCTGAGGGCAAGGACCCGGGTGAAAAAACATTCGATGAAGCGGATGACCCGGATCCCAAGCAGCATGTCAGCGGGCTAGGGCGCGACCCTTCCCTGAAATCCACTTCTGATGAAGCCTGACGACTATGATTCGTGAAATCCTGAAAATGGGCGATGAGCGTCTATTGCGCGTGGCACCGCCGGTTCCAGCCGAGATGTTCGACTCCCCTGAGCTCTGGCAGTTGATCGACGACATGCTGCAAACCATGGAGCATGCGGGCGGTGTTGGGCTGGCGGCACCGCAAATTGGCGTTGACCTGCAACTGGTGATTTTCGGGTTTGAGCACAGTGAGCGCTACCCGGATGCCGAACCGGTGCCGCAAACCATTCTGATCAACCCGCTGATCACACCATTAAGCCCGGCAGTGGCTGAGGACTGGGAAGGCTGTTTGTCCGTGCCTGGGCTGCGTGGCACGGTAGAGCGTTACGAGAGGATCCGCTATGAGGGCTTAACGCCCAAAGGTGAACTGATCGTGCGCGAGGCTGACGGGTTTCATGCGCGGGTGGTCCAGCATGAATGCGATCATCTGATCGGCCGTCTGTACCCTTCGCGCATCAAGGACTTCACCCAATTCGGATTTACCGAGGTGCTGTTCCCGGGTATTGACGAGTCGCCCGTGCAAGCGTGATTGCCCGGCCTATGCAGGCGCGAAACCTTCATGTCTGCACAGGCCAAGCGTCAACAGCCCATCGCGATCATCGCCTTGTTGCGTTGGTAGCGAACCAGTCGTTCGTGCATCACGTGGGGCAAGTCCACGTCCAGGCTAAACCCCAGCCCTTCATAAAAGCCTTGCAACTGCGGGTCGCAAAACAACCACACCGGGCCCTCACAGGGTGAAACCGCAGCCTTCACCAGTGCGCCCGCAATGCCTTGGCCACGCCGATGCGGTGCGACAAATAAGCCGGTCAGCCAAAAGCCATGTGCGGCTGGCCGCAAACATAAACCGGCGACAATCTCTTCCTGGCGAGCGACCCACAACTGTGCGTCTTTACTGGCTTTCATTGATGACTGGTGGGCGCGATAAAATTTGTTCATCAAGGGCCACAAAGGCGTGTCGAGCGGTGTGTAAATAAGGGAGGTCATGGCGGTTTGGGTCGGTTGAAGGCGCGCGCAGTTTAAAGCAAAACACCGGTTCGCATGCGGGCCGTTATGTCAGGCAGTGCTGTGCAGGGCGGGTGTTTATCACAGGTTGATGGCAATTTGCTTGCAGCCTTTTGGCGGGTGTCTATGCTTCTTTCAGCGGGGCTTGGAGGGTGTGCCACTTAACCCCGGTATGCGCAAGGTCCTGCGTCAGGGGTCAAGAGCACGGGCTGTTGGTGTGCCTTGAACATTTTTCCATAGGCCGCACTCCAGGGTATGACTCATGTTCGATTTGAATCGAAAAGCTAACCTGCTCGAAAATCAACGTCTTAGCTGCTCTTTGAGTGAGGTGAAAGCGAAGGTTCTGGCGATCAGTCGTTCAATGGCCATGATTGAGTTCGCCCCTGACGGCACGATTCTGGAGGCCAATGATAATTTTTGCCGGGTGACGGGCTATGCCGTCGATGAGATTCGCGGCAAACATCACCGGTTATTTTGCGAAGAGCCTTACACCCGGACGGCAGAGTACGCCCGTTTTTGGCGTGATCTGGCGAGCGGTGAGGCCATGACGGGTACCTACCTGCGGGTTGACAAGGCTGGACACGAGGTGTGGCTTGAAGCCAGCTACATGCCGATCGTCGACGCCAATCAACAGGTGATCCGCGTTATCAAAGTGGCTGCCGACATTACGGCGCGGATAAACAAAGAGCATGAGAACCAGAGTATCGTGAATGCGCTCAGCCGTTCGATGGCGGTGATTGAGTTTTCACCCGATGGCCGTGTCGTCCACGCCAACCAGAACTTTCTCGATACCATGCATTACTCGCTGGCAGAAATCGTGGGCCAGCACCACAGTCTGTTTTGCCATCGCAGTGAGAGCGAGTCAGCCGGGTATAAAGCGTTCTGGGCGTCGCTCAATCGCGGCGAGTATCATTCCAAGCGCTTTGAGCGGGTCGATAAGTACGGGCACACCGTGTTTCTGGAGGCGTCCTATAACCCGATTTTCGATGCCAAAGGGCGGCTGTATAAAGTGGTGAAGTTCGCCAGCAACATCACCAGCCAGGTCACGAACCTGCAGACTGCGGCTGAGTCAGCTCACACCACATCGGTGCAAAACGATGCCTGCGCGCAGAAGGGCTCACAGGTGGTTCAGCAAACCGTGCAAGTGATCGAAGCCATTTCCCGTGACCTGAATGAGGCCGCGCAAAGCATTGATGCGGTGAGCAAGCAGTCCGATATTATTGGCAAAATCGTGCAGACCATTCGAGGCATTGCCGACCAGACTAACTTGCTGGCACTCAACGCGGCCATTGAGGCCGCGCGGGCAGGTGAGCATGGGCGTGGTTTTGCCGTGGTGGCCGATGAGGTGCGCAGCCTGGCTGCGCGCACCAGCGCCGCGACGGTAGAAATTGTGGAGGTGGTGCGCAAAAACCATGACTTGTCGATGAGCGCGGTCAACAGCATGCAGTCGAGTTTGAGTCGAACCGGCCTGGGCGTGTCGCTGGCGAACGAGGCGGGTGAAGCGATACTGGAGATCCAGCAAGGCTCCCGTCATGTGGTCGATGCCATCAGCCAGTTCAACTCGACGTTACAGTTGCACTGATAGGGTCAGTTAGGGCCGCATGGCCTGATCAATGGCGGTCAGCACGGGCTGGGTCAGGCGTGGCAGTACCTCCAGAGCCCCCAGGTTCTCGGTTAACTGTTTCGTACTGGATGCACCCAGTAACACGCTGCTGACGCTCGGATTGCTCAGCGCCCAAGCGATGCTCAACTGGGCCCTGGAGCACTGCAGTTCATCGGCGATGACCTGCAGGCGCAGGCTGGCCGATAGCCTCTCGGTTTGCTTGCCTTCGAACACAAAGTCCGTGAGCCACTCAAAGCCAGGCGTGTTCAGCCGCGAGCCCTGTGCAATACCGGCATCGTAACGACCGGCCAATACCCCGCTGGCCAACGGAGACCAAGTGGTCAGCCCCAGCCCATGCTCGTCGACCAGCGAGCGGTATTCCTGTTCCACAACCGTGCGATGAAAGAGGTTGTATTGTGGTTGTTCCAGTTGCGGGCCAATCAAATGGTGGGCCTTGCAGAATTCAATCAGGGCCAGCACATCCTTGGCAGGCCATTGCGAAGTCCCCCAGTACAGAATTTTCCCGCGCTGCACCAAGCCATGCATCGTCCAGGCGATCTCCTCCAGCGACATATCGGGATCAGGGCGATGGCACAGGTAGATATCCAGGTAGTCCACACCAAAACGCTGTAAGGCCTGATCACAGGCTTCGATGATGTGTTTGCGGCTCAGGCCCTGCTGGGTAGGGCGTTGCACGCTCGTACTGTCGTGATTGTCCCCTGTGCCAAACAGGACTTTGCTTGACACACAGAAGCCATCACGCGGCCAACCCAGCTGTTTGAACGCGCGCCCCAGCATCCGCTCGGCTTCACCGCCTAGATACACCTCGGCGCTGTCAAAGAAATTGATCCCGTGATCGTAGGCACACGCCAAGCACTCCCGTGAGGCGCTATCGTTCAGTGAGGTGCCAAAAGTGATCCAACTGCCGTAAGACACGGCAGAGAGTTTAAGGCCAGATTGACCAAGGCGGCGGTATTGCATGAGGTGTGCTCCAGCGTTAAAGGCGAGGGCGTCATGCTGATACCTCAACGAGGTGCCGTAAAATACCGTTTTTATTGCATATTGAGACTTTAAAAGTATCAGTTGCTCAGTGCCCGTTGCGTGCGCAGGTGTGCGACCAGTCGATCTCTGATGGGGCATAAGCGTGAGGGGTTCCAGGCCATCAACAGTTCGATTTCGCCGAGCTCGGGTGTGGCCTGATGCAATAAAGGCCTAAAGGCTACACCCGTACAGGCATGGACGGACTGAGAGGCGGGCACCAGCGCGCTACCAAAACCGCAAGCGACCAGTGCAGGCAAGGTATGAAGTTGACGAACATAGTGTTCAACTTTGGGCACAAACCCGGCTGTTTGGCACAGCGCCGTCAATTGATCATGCCAACCCTGACCCAGGCCGCGAGCGGTGGCCACAAACGGCTCATCCCTGAGGGCCCTGAGATCAACCGCGTCGAGTTGGGCCAGAGGGTGCTCGGCCGGTAGCGCGACCACCACCGGTTCACTAAACAGGGGTTCCAGTTGCAGCAATGGGGTGGTTCGACCGGGGGGGCGGATAAATCCGATATCGGCGCTGCCTTGCTCCAACGCTTCAATCTGTTCGGCCGTGGTGGCCTCTTTCAGACTGAAAGCGACACCTGGCGAGGCCTGCCGAAAAGTCTTTAGCGCCAGAAGGGCGATGGGGTAAGGCGCAAGATTGATAAAACTCAGGTTCAGTAGGCCTTCCAACCCCTGCGCGACGCGGCGCGTGTTGGCGACACCTTCGTCCAGACTGCTGAGCATGTGCTGAGCAGTGATCAAAAAGGCGCTGCCAGCGGCTGTCAGCGCAACGCTGCGGTTCGTACGCTCAAACAAGGCGTACCCGATGGTCTGCTCAAGGCGCCGAATGGCTTGGCTCAAAGGCGGCTGCGCCATGTTGAGCCGTTCGGCGGCCCGGTGAAAATGCAGCTCTTGGGCCACGGCGATGAACTGACGCAGCAGGCGGGTTTCAATCATTGCAGGGCTCATGGTCAATCAGCTTTGAGGCGCTTGAACGTACCAAAGATTGGGCCTGTGGGCCTAGCCGTCATTTAGCGCGCGTTAGCTGCTCTCGCGAACCATCAGTTCAAACCCCATGTCCTGCACAGGGTTGGGCACCTGATTGCCCGCCATTAGCGTCAGCATCTGTTCCGCCGCGCGCCGGCCAATCGCCTCTCGCGGTGTGCGAATGCTGCTCAGGCGCGGCACCATAAATTCAGACGATGGCAGGTCATTAAAACCCAGTACGGCGATTTGCTCCGGAATGCGGATGCCCATCCGCGCCGCTTCCAGCAAGGCACCCTGGGCAAGGTCGTCGTTACCGAAAAAGACCGCATCCACCTGTGGCTGGCTGGCCAGCAAGTGTAGAAACAGCTCACCCCCCAATCCGACAGAGGAGGGGCGTGGCGTCAGCACTTCGAGGGCCGGGTTGTACAAGCCGGCGGCCTGCAAGGCGCGCCGGTAACCTTCCCCGCGCAGGAGCGTGCGCTGATCGAGCTGTGCACCGATGTAGGCCAGGTGCCGACGGCCCCGTGAAATCAAGTGCCGCGCTGCCGTTTCGCCGGCCTTGATTTGAGAGAAACCGACACAGTTCACCCCGGCCTTGGCGTCCAGTTCCATCATGTAGACGCACGGTACATGGCTGGTTTCGATTAGCTGGCGCACGCTCTCGGAGCGATCAAATCCGGTCAGCAAAAAGCCACGGGGCTGATAGGCCATATAATTGCGCAGCAAGTTTTCTTCTTCGTCGCGCGAGTAATGGTAATTGCCGATCAACACTTCAAAGCCCCGTGGGCGCAACACGCCATGGATTGCTTCGAGGGTATCGATAAAGAGCAGGTTGGACAGCGAGGGTACCAACACCACCACGGAATGGCTTTGTGCCGAGGCCAGTGCGCGAGCAGCCGGGTTGACCACGTAGTTCAACTCATCTGCGGCTTTACGCACTTTCTCGACCAATTCCGTGGCCACACTGCTGATACCGCGCAAGGCGCGTGACGCGGTAATCGGGCTGACGCCAGCGAGCCGGGCCACTTCGTTCAAGGTGGGGCGTCCGGTGGTTCGGGTATTTTTATCGTTCTTGGGGGCGGTCATCGGGTGCCTTGCCAAACAAAAAACAAGTCTCTAAGGTAGCGCTGTCTGGGCAGGCCCGCAATTGCCCGATAGTATGCAGGCGTGTTCCTCCCTCTTCGTAGGTCGAGAGCGTTGCAGCATCTCCCCATAAAAATGACAAATAGACGTCGGTAGCCTGAGCGTTTGCTCTGTGTTCACCCTTGAATGCAGGTGCAAAGACAGCGCTGTCTTCGAGCCGAGGTGTTTCATGAGTCAACCTGTTTCTGCGCTGGTGATCATGGGTGTTGCCGGGTGCGGTAAATCCAGTGTGAGCCAGGCGCTGTGCCAGCTTAATGGCGCTGCTCCAATTGAAGGCGACGAGTTTCATCCAAAGGCCAATATCGAAAAGATGAGCGCCGGCATTCCTTTGGACGATGACGACCGCGCTGGCTGGCTTGAAAGGTTGTGCGAGGAATTGCGTGCTGCGATCGAGCGCGGTCAGCGACCGGTGCTGACCTGCTCTGCGCTTAAGTTGCAGTACCGCGAGCGCTTGCGCAGTGCGGTGGAGGGCCTGGGTTTTGTGTTTCTGGAATTGACGCCGGCTGTGGCGGCTGTTCGGGTTGCTCATCGCCCGGGGCATTTTATGCCCCAGACGTTGATCGATAGCCAGTTCGCTACCCTTGAGTCACCGAGCCTTGAGCCGCGGGTACTTACGCTCGACGCAACCCGCCTGAGTGTTGAAGAGCTGGCGCAGGCTGCTCACCAATGGTGGGGCGAGCACTCAGAGCGGGCAGTTTCATAAGGTCGATGTAACTGGCCACGCTTACTGTCCGGGATTAGTTGACCACTACATTTAGATCAAAAGCCAGCGCGTAGGAGCGAGCTTGCTCGTGATCTTTTGATCTTTAAAAGTATCAATGATGCCGCGCTGTCGTTCAGCAATTTTATCCATTGCTGCGGTCACGGCCACTTAAGGTTCCGGCTTTACGCCGTGCCACTTTGAAAAGCGCAAAGTGGCCAAACGCTCATGCCCCTACCACTCGGTGCCTCGCTGTGGCTCGGCATGCCCTCACACAGGCTTTGCTCCGTGGGCACGCCGCGATCGGCCATCCTTGGCCGTGTCGCGGCTAACCCGGCGTCCTGCCGGGTTACCCACTGCGCAAAACCTGCGTTCGGCCAGCGTGGTTTAAGGGGGCCCTTTAGATCAAAAGATCACGAGCAAGCTCGTTCCTACAGGCTTTGCTCCGTGGGCACGCCGCGATCGGCCATCCATGGCCGTGTCGCGGCTAACCCGGCGTGCTGCCGGGTTAGCTACTGCGCAAAACCTGCGTTCGGCCAGCGTGGTTTAAGGGGGCCCTTGGATCAAAAGCCAGATCAAAAGATCACGAGCAGGCTCGTTCCTACAAACGCTGCCATCCGTAGGGTAAGCCGCCCCGTATTCGACGCCGCGCTGTCGCGCAAAGAACCGGGGCGCGCCGCATTGATAGATACCTGAAAATGCGTAAAAAATTATTCTCAGGATCAATGAGTTAGCGTTTTTTCTATAAGAGCAGGCGATTGACGCTCGCCGGCTCCGGTTTTTAGCCCGTGCGTCTTGTTCAGTTGGGCGAGATGCCATCTGCTCGGAACATTGCGCGAATACCGCGTAATGCCTGACGAATACGGTCCTGGTTTTCAATCAGGGCAAAGCGCACATGATCGTCTCCGTACTCACCAAAGCCTACGCCTGGTGAGACGCACACCTTGGCCTCTGCCAGTAGTTTCTTGGCGAACTCCAGCGAGCCCAGATGAGCGTAAGCCTCCGGTATTTTTGCCCACACGTACATGGAGGCCTTGGGGTTTTCCACCATCCAGCCCAGTTCGTGCAGGCCTTTGACCATCACGTTACGGCGTTGGCGGTACTGCTCAGCAATGTCTTTCACGCATTGCTGATCGCCTTCAAGGGCGGCAATGGCCGCGACTTGTAACGGGGTGAAAGTACCGTAGTCGTGGTAGCTCTTGATCCGCGCCAGCGCGCTGACCAACTCCGGGTTCCCCACCATAAAACCAATGCGCCAGCCGGCCATGTTGTAGCTCTTGGACAGGGTGAAGAACTCCACCGCGACATCCTTGGCACCGGGAACCTGCATGATTGAGGGCGCTTTCCAGCCGTCATAAACAATGTCGGCGTAGGCCAAATCGTGCACGACCAATACATCGTATTGCTTGGCCAGGGCCACCACGCGTTCGAAGAAATCCAGTTCAACGCATTGGGCGGTCGGGTTGGACGGAAAGCCCAGGATCATCATCTTTGGCTTGGGGATGGAGCCGCGAATGGCTTTTTCCAGCTCGGCAAAAAAGTCCACGCCGGGAACCAGCGGAACTGAGCGAACCTGGGCACCGGCAATCACGGCACCGTAAATGTGAATCGGGTAGCTGGGGTTGGGCACCAGTACCGTGTCACCTTGATCCAGCGTGGCCAGCATCAAGTGTGCCAGGCCTTCCTTGGAGCCGATGGTGACAATGGCTTCGTTTTCCGGATCAATGTCTACCGCATAGCGATCGGCATACCAGCGGGAAATAGCTCGACGCAGACGTGGGATACCGCGCGAAGTCGAATAGCCGTGGGTGTCCTCGCGTTGTGCGACGGTGCAGAGTTTTTCAACAATGTGCGGTGGTGTCGGGCCATCTGGATTGCCCATGCTGAAATCGATAATGTCTTCGCCACGGCGTCGCGCCGCCATTTTCAGCTCGGCGGTGATGTTGAACACATAAGGGGGGAGTCGATCGATGCGCGCAAAGCGGCGCGGCGAACCTTGGTCAGCCATGTATGCCTCTGATACGTAAGCGCCCGGAACCGTCCGAGCGACGTTGACCACTGCGGTGGTCTGGGCGAGACAATACGGGCGGTGATGGCCTTCTGTCCAGTAACACATGGTGACGATTGTTTGAGGGGGTCAGATTTAGCGTCTTGGCCTCACAGTTTGAGCACTAATCGGCGCTCGCCACGGTACGCTTCGCCTTCGTCAACCCAGCCCTGAGTCAGATAAAACCCCTGAGCTGAGAGATTGACACAACTGACCGACAGCATCAGTTGATTAATTTCCGGCCAGAGTTGTTGCACGGCGGGTTGCAACGCTTGCAGGCACGCTTTACCCAGCCCTGTGCCCTGGACGCGTTTATCGACTTGAAAGGCATGTAACGTGGCACTGTCAGCGTCTGCCCAATGGGCCAGAAACGGATGACGCTTGAGTATCACAAAGGCAACGGGCTGCTCATCGCTGAGCAAGACCCAGCCTTGTATGCCGGCGTGTGGGTGAGCGGGCAGCGAATGCAACGCGGATTCGATATCACCGCAAAAGGCGATTTGCTCGGGTTGTACCTCAATTGCCCGCAGTTGCGTGCGCTGGCGGGGCGTCAGATGTTCATAAGTGCACAGGCGGGTGTTCATTGCTTGGGGGAGCCTTCAGGCGTCAAGGGCAGTGGCAACCGGGTGCACTGCACCGATGCGGTTGATCGTTGAGCGTGGTGGTAGGGAAGGCTTGGTTTTAAAGGGCAGATTCTAGCGATAACAGGGGTAACGGGTGAAACAATAATAAAGCTGAACCCCGTTAAACACGCATAAAAAAACCGCACGGCTTATTGAGAGCCATGCGGTTTTAATTAAGGCGTTTAATTGCACTCAGGTGTCTTGTTTGTTTTGCAGAACTTCGGCGGTTTTGGCATTCAGATCAACGTCCCACTTAACGCCTTGGGCGTCCTGCAACTCCACCTCATACACCAGTTTTCCGTAGCTGTGATCCAGTTCGGTGTCGAGGATCGTTGCGCCAGGATGCAAGGCCAGTGCGGCCTGGTTGAGCTTTTCGAACGGTGCGACCTGGCCCGAACTGACCAGGTCAGCGATATGGTCAGGGCGGACATCGGCGTGGGCCAGGCCAGCAGTCAAGGTCAGGGCAGTCGCGGCAAACAGCATATTAAGGGTTTTCATGATTAATCCTTGGGGTGAGGTGTTTAAGTGGGTTCAGATTAACCCTCGCAACTTAACTCACCCTTAATTTCCAAACGGGCTCTTAATGGCGCACTCAGTACCCGTTGAACTTCAGTAATTGAGTGACGCTTTGCGTGGCCGGTCGCTGAAAAAAGTTGAGCAACGCGTCGGGGCGGTTGGTGAAGAGGCCATCAACCCCCGCATCCATGGCTTTTTTGAAATCAACGGGTTCGTCCAGAGTGTAGGCATGTACCAGCAGGCCGCGGTCATGGTTGGCAGTGTTCATCCATGGTTGGATCAAGTCGAAGTAACTCTGCTCTCCGCCGTTGACCAAGGCCGCCGATGGCCCCGTGCCGATGGCTCCGTGAGCGTTGGCATAGTCGAGCCATTGGATGAACTCGGCGTTGTCCTTGGGTTGCAGTTTGGCGTAATAAGCCGCTTTGTCCTGCTCACCCGAGTCGGCAAAGCTCACGGGCGAGTTGGGCGTCATGCCCCCCGCACCGACCCACAGCAGCAGGATTTTTGGGGTGTCGGGCATTTCTTTTTGCAGCAACTGAAGGCTGTTCTGATCAAAGGTTTGCAGCACGACACGACCCTTTCCCTCGCCTGTACGGGGGGCACCGTGATCGTCTGTTGTCTTGATGGGTGTTAACCAGCCGCGTTTGCTCAGGGTGACTTTCAAATCGTGTTCTATACCCGGGAACTGCTGCGGGGACTTGGTTTCGATGTACAGGCCAGGTGAGCGGTCTGGGTTGGCTTGGGCTATATCGATGATTTCATCCAGGGTCAGCAGGGGCAGCCCCACATACGAGGCCCGCGCGCGGTCCGGGTAGGCCTGGTTAAACCAGCTGCCAGCATCCAGGGTTTTGAGTTCGGCCAGTGTAAAGGCGCTGGCGGGGCTGTCTTTGCGCGCCGGGAATTTTTCGGCGACATCGGTTGTACGTGACAGGTTGTCGTCATGCAGCGCAAACAGCACACCGTCCTTGCTGCGCTGCAGGTCCATCTCCAGGTAGTCGGCCCCCAGATCGCGGGCAAGCACATAAGCGGCCACCGTGGATTCCGGCGCATCGAATGAAGCGCCGCGATGGGCAATCACGGCAGGGTAGGCAACGCCTAGCCGGGTGGCCAATTGTGCTGGGCGTGTGTCTGGCTCGCTCGCGGCGTTGGCGCTGCCAAGGCCCATCAGCAGGCTCAACAGCAGTGCGCTTTTGCCAAAAATGTCAGGCATCGTTGAGTTCTCTTGGTCGTAGAAAAGAGTATTCTTGGGCCATCAGCGCCCCCGTCAGAGGGGCGTGTACCGGACACTTGCGTGTAACCCTTGTTCCTGGAGCCCGAAGGCTCGTCAGAGAGGTTTATCATGCGCATTACTTCACAACTTATCTGTCAGGCGGCTGATCAACTTAAAGGCTTTGTTGGTTTCAATCGTAAGACAGGCCGCCATATTGTTCGTTTTAGCGAAGATTCTTTTGGAATGGATGTGGCTGACGACACCATCACTCCCGCCAGTGAGTTTGTCTGGCACGCGGAGGGTGCCAGCACCATGACCCTCAAGCGCGACTTGATTCAGCTGTTGCTGGATCAACACATCGATGAACGTTTGAACATCACGCAACCGCTGCGTGTGTACATGCAGCGCCGGGACGTGCCTGAAATTTCGGCGGTGCGTCACTGCCTGACGTGATGACTACTCAGGTGTGCTCCATACGGAGGCGGGAAGGGAGTCCGAAGCGCCGCTGCTGATTTTGTTGCGGCCGGTTTTTTTTGCGATGTAGAGCGCTTTATCGGCTTCGTTCAGCCACACGGCCGCATCCTTGAAGTCCGCCCGATAGGAGGCCAGACCGATGCTCAGGCTGATGCGCAGTTGCGGCTCGTCGCTGTACTGATACGTGCTGAAGACTTCGCTCAGCCGCTCCAGAATGGCTCGTGCCTGGGCCAGGGAGCGGTTGGGCAAAATGACGCAGAACTCATCACCGCCATAGCGCCCGGCCAGATCGTCTGCCCGCAGGTGATCCTTGAATACCTGGCTGAGCTGGCGCAATACGCTGTCGCCTGCGATATGACCGTACGTGTCATTGATCTGTTTAAAGTGATCGATATCAATCAGCGCCAATGTCGCGGTGGACATGTTTTCTTTGCAGGCCTGGAAGCTGAGTTGCAGTACGTCTATCCAGGATCCGTGATTCAGCAAGCCTGTCAGGCTGTCGGTGCGGCTCAGCGTGCTCAGCGCACGTTTATGTTCCGCCAACGTGATCGCCAGCCGATAGCTGACCATGCCTATCGCAAACGGATAGAACGTCAACATCGGTAAGCAGGCATAAATTTGCAATGGGGTGGTGTCGGGGTTAAAGGCGACACCCAACGCCAGCCCCGCAATCAACATACCGACCCCTTGGGCGATCACTCCCCGGAGCAGCATTTTCGGGCCGCCAGCCGCCACATTGTGCATCATCATCATCGACAGAATCGTGACGGTCGGCAGTGGGTTGAACTGCATGCTTGCGGCCCAGAAACCGCCTAACACTGAGTCGATCAACAGGTTTCGGCGTTCTGCCCGGTACGGGTAAGCCGCGCGTGAAGAGAGCTGAAAGGCTACGTGTGCCCAAGCAAAACCATTGAACAGCAGCAGCACCCAGACCCAGGTTGGCGGGGAGAGCGGGTAGAGGGCGGCCATCACACTGAAACAGCCAATTGCCAGACCTATGCTTCGAGGCGCATAAATGCGTCGTACGAACGACAAGCCCCTGCCTCTTTGTTGGTCCATAGTCATGCACATTAAGATGTGGACCTTGCGTCTTACGACAGTTGGCACATCTGGGTTGTTATTGGGGTAGCCCGAGAACGTACGAATGACCTTCTATGGACGAAAAAGCAAGCGTAATCATAGTTTTCCACAGAGGTTTTTGAAATATGTCACTCAACCCGCCTCGTCAAGAGGAGCTTAAACCGGCAGAACGTCATGAGGGTGCCTTCCTGAATGAGAAGGCCAGGCCATCCTCCAGCCTGGGTAAAACCCTGAGTATTTTCTGGAAGATGCTCTTTCACAAGCCGGCCAGTACTCGTCCGGTAGGTGCAATTACGGTCAGGCCTCTGACCCGCCGCCAATTGGATGACGCGCCGGACTCAAGTGTGTTTCGGCTCGGGCATTCGACCCTGTTGCTGAAGCTCAATGGCCAGTTCTGGTTAACTGACCCCGTGTATGCCGAGCGCGCGTCGCCGTTTCAATGGGCGGGGCCCAAACGTTTCCATGCGCCCCCCATCAGCCTGGAGGAACTGCCGCCCCTGCGTGGCGTGATCCTTTCTCACAATCACTATGATCACCTGGACAAAAAGACGGTGCTACAACTGGCCGCCAGAACACAGTCCTTTCTGGCACCGCTGGGCGTGGGGGATTTACTCATCAAATGGGGCGTGCCGGCGCACAAGGTGCAGCAACTGGATTGGTGGCAAGACACGCACGTGGACGGCATTCGCTTTGTCGCCACCCCGGCTCAGCACTTTTCGGGCCGCAGCCTGTCCGACCACAATCAGACACTGTGGGTGTCCTGGGTCATTATTCTGGAGAACATGCGGATTTTCTTCAGCGGCGATACGGGTTACTTCGACGGTTTCAAATTGATCGGCGAGCAGTTCGGGCCCTTTGACCTGACCCTGATTGAAACGGGCGCTTATAACGTCGACTGGCCAGATGTGCACATGCAACCCGAGCACAGTTTGCAGGCTCATATTGACCTCAAGGGCCGTTGGATGATGCCCATTCACAACGGCACGTTTGATTTGGCTTTTCATGCCTGGCATGAGCCTTTCGACCGCATTCTGGCGCTGGCTGAGGCGCGCAATGTACTCATCACAACGCCAGAAATGGGTGAGGCCTTTAATGTGAAACAACCGCATTCAGGGCGATCATGGTGGCTGGATGTAAACGCGGCAGACGGTCAGTAACGCTTACTCGATCAGCTTGTAGTCGGCACGCAGACTGGGGTCCGGGGTTGTTCCGCGAATGTTGCTGCCTCTGCCAGGCGGGAACCGGGGGAAAAACACCAGCCCTTCAGCTTCCAGGCTATAAACCAGTGCCAGACGGGTGACGTCGCGTACGGGTTCTTCCGCTTCAAACCGTTGAATGGCAGGGACTGAAACCTTGGACATCCGGCTCAATTCTTCAACACTCCAACCGAGCATCTCACGGGCCTGTGCGCAATGCAGCGGGGTAAATTGATGGATAACGATTCGTTCGAAGGTGCAAAGCTTGGCGGTGTGAGGCATCGGCGTTCTCCAGGGCTGAGTCAGTACTTGAAAATACACTGTGTTTTTATACAGTTGTTTTCGTGCTCGATCAAATTCATTTTTTTGATCAGTCCTGATTTACAGACCCGGATGGCAAAACCCCTCAACCGGCATCATGCGCTCTGGAATGTTCCCCTGTAAGCGTAAAGGCCCGGTGTACCGCCGGTCATGATGAACAAAATATTATCACCGTGCCGGTAGCGTTTTTGCCGGATGTCGTCCAGCAGCCCGGCAAAAGCCTTGCCCGAATACACCGGGTCGACCAGCAGGCCTTCGCATCGGGCCATCAGCTTTACGGCCTCACGCATGGCCTGGGTTGGCAGGCCATAGCCATCACCCAACTGTTCGCCCTTGACAGTGATGGCTTCAGGTTGAAGCTCGAGGGTGCTGCCCAGCAGTGCCAAGGCCTCTCGCGTGAGCTGCAGTGTGCGTGCAGCCGAGGTGGGTTGATCGGCCAGCACCGACCATGACTTGACGGTTGCCGCGCCGCGTCCCAGCAGTTCGAAACCGGCCGCAAGGCCCGCGTGGGTGCCCGCACTGCCATTGGGAATGACGACTTGAGTGAGTTGCAGGCCCAATTCGGCTTCTTGCTCGGCAATTTCCGCAGCGCAGCGGGCATAGCCCAGGCTGCCCAGCGCCGTCGAGCCTCCCGTGGGAATGATCAGCACTTTGTGGCCGGCTTCGCGCAGTTGCGTTGCCCTGGCCTCGGCCATTGCCAGTGAGTCGGTATTTTTGGCCAGCACCTGCACACGGGCACCGAACAGGTGGTCAAGCAATACGTTACCGTTGCGTTCGTAGTCGGTGTCGTCGATTGGCACGGCACGGGCCAGGAACAATTCGCAGGTGAGGCCCAGTCGAGCGCACACCGCGGCCGTCAAACGGGCGTGATTGGATTGAACACCGCCCACGGTGATGATCGTATCGACACCGTTCTTGAGGGCGGCACCCAGATGAAATTCGAGCTTTCGCAGCTTGTTGCCGCCCCCGCCGATTAGCATATGATCATCGCGCTTGAGGTAGAGCCTGATGCCCTGTTCCGGTAACCCCAACTGTTGCTCAAGACGCTCTGCCCGCTGAATAGGGGTGGCACCTTGCAGAAGATCGGCTCGACTGAAGGCACCCAGTGCCTTGTCCAATGTGCTTTGCATGTGATGAGGTCTCGAAATGTGTGTTTGTTGGCACTCACTTTAGGGATAAAACGGCGGTCAATAAACGCACCTCACGTTAGGACTTATAAAACGTGAAGTTAGTAATCAAGGCGTCTGATTCAGTGAAAGGCTGGAGTCGGCATTCCTCACAGACGTCATCGGAGAAAGGCCTTCACTTCAGCAAGGGGCAAAAAATGACGGCGCAAGGGCGGCTCTGTTCAGCCGTCTATCAGTCAGGTCAGAAGGCGTATTTATGAGCAAACTCAGGCAAATGGAAGTCTTTGTAGCGGTAGTGGAGGCCGGCAGTTTTGCCGAGGCGGCCGAGCAGGTCGGCATGTCTGCGGTCATGGTGGGGCGCTACATTCAGGGGTTGGAAAGCGCCTTGAAGACCCCACTGATCCACAGGACGACGCGCCGACAATCCGTGACAGGCGAAGGGCGTGTTTTTTACGAAGCGTCCAAAGCCGCACTCGAACACGTGAATTCGGCGTTCAGCAGCGTCGAAGCTGCTACGGGCAAACCCGGTGGCTTGCTGCGTGTTACCGCACCGATGACACTGGGGGTTTCTCTGGTGGGGCCATTAGTCACCGAGTTCATGCAGCGTTACCCGGATGTTCAGGTTGAATTGATTCTGAGCAATGAGGTGGTGGACCTGTACGAGAGTACGTTTGATCTGGGGTTCAGGATATCGGAGCTGATTGAAGTCAATCTGGCGTCTGAACCGTTGCCGTCGTATCAGATGGTGATCTGCGCGGCCCCGGCCTACCTGGAAAAATGGCCCGCCCCGCAAACCCCGCAAGACCTCTACACGCACCGGATTCTGACTCACACCGCCTGGAACAATCGGTTTGCCTGGCCATTGATGCAGGGTACAGAAGAAGTGCCCTGGCCTGAGCGTGCGGTACTGAAAAGCAATGACGGGCAGGTGCTGCTCCAGGCTGCGATTGCGGGTAACGGGATCCTGATGCAACCCGATTTCCTGGTAGCGGCGGCCCTGGCCAACGGCTCACTGGTCTCGATCATGGGCGATTATCTGCCGGCGTCCAAACCCGTTCAGATGGTCTTTGCGCGCTCAAAGAAGTCACTGCCCAAACTGAGTGCGTTTGTGTCGTTTATCAAAGAACGGCTAGCGATCGATAAACCGGTCCCGAGCCACCCCACTTGAGTCAATGGCCCATCGCTGACCGTATGCACGTCGCCAGCACGTTAGCCCAATGCTGGGCGTTGTGTTTATTTGCGATGAGGTCTTGGCGGATTTCGATGGCCAATGCCGGGATGTCATACGCTTCGGCATGGCGCTCCAGTGTGTAGCCACAAAAGTCGGTGCCGTCATAAGGCAAGTTGTCGCCGACGCGTAGATTACCCTGCGCTTGCAGCGCTTTGAGCAGAGGAATAGCCAGTGTTTTATCCCGCCAGATAATCCCGACATCCCAAGGTCGAGGCTGGCCTGCCAGTACGGGGGTAAATGAATGAATGGCGATCAAATTAACCGGCACTTTCTTAAGTCGCGAGGCATCCAGCAACGTTTCAACTTCCCGATGGAAAGGGTTGAACACCAGGGCGGCCCGGCGGCCCTTTTCGTATGCGTCAAGCTGTAGATTACCCGCAATGATGACTCCGTCTGACTCTTCACACATCCAGGTCGGATCTGAAGGCGATCGGTTGCAGTCCACAAACAGTCTGGAGTGTTTGCACACAACCGCAGGGGCATCCAATAAACGTGCGAGTTCGTAAACGACGTCCAAGGTGCCAATGTCGTGGCCGATATGGCGGTCAAGTTCTGATTGTGGAAGTCCCAGCGATGCGTACTCGGGCATGACATGGTTGCAAGCATGCTCGCAGACCAGGACGAGTGGAAAGGTGCCTTCGCGATTAATGACGTCATAGGCGGGGTGAGAATCATTAATTTCAGCCGGATTGGAGGTATTCATGGATGACCTGTCGACCTGTTTTTATTATTGAAAAAAGTGTTTGACCCGTTAAAAAATTACAGTTCGCGGGCGAGTTGATGCCTGAGCGCAACCCCCCGTTCTTATGCAACAGCGTGTGTTTATTGGCTTATTGGGTGGAGGCGCACAGCGCTTCAAATTCGATTTTTGTGGTTGAAAGGTGCTCTTTCATTGATTGGCTGGCCGCGTCCGCGTCCCCTCGTTCAATGGCTTCCAGAATCTTTTGATGGGCGTTGTAACTGACCTCCCGCTCAAAGTGAAACGCCATGACGTCCAGCGGGCTGAACATCTGCACGCGCGCATCTTCAATCGACGCGAGTAAGGCCGGGTTACCTGAAGCTTTGGCCACGGCCAAGTGAAAGGCGGTATCGGCCATTCGGGCTTCATACGTGGACGTCGAGTTCAAAAGAGCCTGTTGAGCCAGCGCCATAAGCTCCAGTTCAGCGTCGCCTCTGCGAAGCGCGGCAAGGCCTGCCGCGCCACTTTCGATGACATAGCGAAACTCAATCAGTTGGAGGATATATTCCTTGCGGATCTCCAGGTCTTCACGCACCAGCACTGGGTCGATGATCGATTCCTGCACCGTTGCGCCGCCCCGTGCCCCCCGCGACACCAGAATTTGCCCGCTACCTTCAAGCACTCTCAAGCCCTGGCGAAGCGTCTCTCGCGCTACACCCAGATGTTCGGCAAGCTTTCTCTCCGGCGGCAGGCGATCACCGGGACGGATCCGCCCCAGTATGATTTCGCGGCGCAAATGGTCAACCACGGCCTGATAACCCGAAACAGCGCCACGAGCCAGTCGGTCTAGCTCAACCGGGTCTCGCGAGTCTGTCGCTGCACTCTTTCTCACGTTCGCTACGCCTTATATCGGAAGTCCCAGCTTATCCACACCGACAACCCTTTTTCCAGTAAAGAAGTCGAGGACGTCAGCATCGCCATGCCCCCCTATTCCCGACGCGCCAAAGAAGCTTTGAACCGAGAGAGGTGACATGTCCAGCACACTGGTGCCATTGAGTTTAACTTCGCCTGCCAGCAGTTTTTTGCCGATCTCATGGCCTCGCGTTTGATCGCGGCTGAACACATAAGCTGCCAGGCCAACATGGCCGGCGTTGGCGAGTGAAATGGCATGCGCGTCTGAGGTCGATGGCTGAACAGTGATCATGGGCCCGAAAATTTCCAGTTCCAGGTCGATCTCATCCGCGACCGCAAGGGTTGGCGGCATGAACCACCCGTCGCGACGGGGTGTGCCCACTTCAATGATGCGCGCCCCGGCGGCCTGGAGCGCTTCGCGCTGGCTGACCAGCTCAATCTTGCGGGCTTCGAAGGCGACCGGGCCCACGTCCGTGGCTTCATCAAGGCTTGATCCCACCTGCAACTTTTCCATCTCGTGTTGCAGGGCCGTGACCAGTTCGTCCAGTAACCCGGACGCGACAATCACGCGGCGGGGTGCCTCACACCATTGCCCGGACAGTTTCATGGCCCCCGACACAATCAAAGCGGCCGCTTCTGCGACATCGGCATCGGCGCGCACGATGGCGGCGTTATTAGAGCCCAGTTCAAGGCGCAGACGGGTGAAGTTTCGCCCGCCGGCCACGGCAATGGCACGGCCCGTTGGCGTCGATCCGGTCATTGATATAGCCCGGATACGCGGGTCTGACACCAGTTGCTCACCGACCTGCGCCCCGCCCAACACGAGGCTGATCACACCGTGTGGGATACCGGCTTTACAGGCCGCTTGAACGACGAGTTCAGTGCTGAAGGGGGACGCGGGGGACGGCTTCATGACCACGGTCGCGCCGGCCACGAGTGCGTAAGCCATCTTTTTGACCGCCATCGCCGAGGGTGCATTCCACGGCATAATCAGAGCGGTTGGCCCCCACGCCACGCGGTGCACACAGACCTTGCGCCCCTCGGCCGGCAACCACTCGATATCGCCCAGAGCCCGTGCCCGGCTCACCGCTGAACGCACCGTCGCGCCGTTGCTGGCGGCAAACATTCGGGTTACCCGAATGGGCACGCCGGAGTTCAGTGCATCCAGTTGCGCAATCGACTCGGCCTGTTCATCCAGTAACTCCGCGAAGGCGAGCAAGAAGGGGGCCCGGCCTTCAACGCCCAAGTCTTCCCAGGTGCCTGCCTGATGAGTTTCATGCGCCAGGGTAATGGCCCGGTCGACCTGCTCGGCTGACGATGAGCGGGATTCGACCAATGCAGCGCCGGTATTGGGGTTGTGCAGCGCGTGGGTGTCACGCACAGCACTGGGTTCGCAAGCCGAGCCGATCCATGTATTTAAAGCAGGAAGTTCACTGATGTTCATTCGTTATACCCGGTCGAAATAGCGTTCAAGGTCCCAGTCCGTCACCGCGGATTGGTACTTGCGCCATTCATGCAGTGCGAGGACTTGAAAGTGGTGGGCATTGCGCTCGCCAATCAGCTTGAGCACCAATGTACCTGCTTTAAACAGATGCGCGGCCTCACCCAAATGCGTCGGCATGGCGTCGTCGGCCGGCAAGTCGTAAGCATTGCCCTTGACTGGTGCGGGGGGTGTTTGCTGTTGATCCAGGCCCTCTTTGACGGACGCCAGAATACCGGCCAGTGTCAGGTAAGGGTTGGTATCGGCGCCGGGCAATCTGAATTCGAACCGAAGGGTTGAGGGTGAGAAACCTACGCGGCGAACCGACACCGTACGGTTTTCGTGCCCCCAGGTGCGTCCGGACCCGGCCACCAGGCCAGAATTGATTCGCCGGTACGAATTGACGGTGGGGGCATACCAGGCCATGAATTGCGGGATATGACTCAAGGCCCCGGCAATCGCGTGGTGCATGCTTGGGCTCATGTTGTGCTCGGCCGACTCGTCCCAGAACACGGGTGTGCCCGCGTTGTCGAGCAGCGAAAAGTGCACATGGCACGATGAGCCAGGCTGCCCGTTGACAGGCATTGCCATAAAGGTCACCGACAGCCCGGCGGCAACGGCGGAGTCTCTGACGGCCAGTTTATACAGCAGGTGGCGGTCCGCCATTTCCAACGGGTCGCCATATACGAACGTCATTTCCCATTGGCCCAGACCATATTCGGACTGGGCCGCTTCCATCTCGATGCCACTGTTTTTCAAGTCATCGCGCAACTTGCGAAAGAACCATTCGAAGGTGTTGCCTTCATGAATCATGAAGTCGCTGGGTGTCAGCGTGGTGGGCTTAAGGTCACGGAACCCTTGCAGACGCAATTCAATGGGGTTGTTGCGAAACAGGTAAAACTCCAGCTCGGTTCCGGCTTTGGGCACTAACCCGCGTTGGCGGTACTCGGCGATTTGATGCTTGAGGATGACCCTAGGCGAGATCAGCATGGGCGCGTCAGTCTTGATATCGACCGGGTCGGCCAGGCAAATCGCGATGCCGTCCAGCCAAGCCGCACGGCGTAGCGTGTTCAGGTCGGGCATCAGCTTCACATCCGGGATGCCATTATCGTAGTTGCATAAATCCAGGGCCCCGGTTTCGACCATTTCCAGCGATTCGGCAGGGTCCCAGGCCCATGCGCAGGTGCACACTTCAACACCGTTTTCGACCACCCGTTCAAAACCCTCGACAGGAATGCGCCGGCCCACCAGGCGCCCCTGCAAGTCGGGTGATGCAACGATAACGGTATGAATACCGAGTTCGACCAAGTGCTCTTTCTTTAAAATATACGTATTCATCGTGTCAGCCATCCGCCATCGACGGGCAATTGAATGCCGTCAATCCAGCTCGCTTCATCCGAGAGCAACCAGGACACCGCCGAGGCAATATCCGAAGGCTGGCCCACCCGTGGGATTAACAGGCGCTGACGCATAAACTCAAAACCGGCGTCGCTGGTGACCATCTCGTAGTTGAAGAAGTCAGTTGCAATCGGCCCTGGCGCAACACAGTTGACGCGAATGTTCTTGGGGGCCAGTTCAATGGCAAGTGCCTTGGTAAAGATGGGCACGGCTCCCTTGCTTGCATTGTAGTGGGGCTGTGCGGTTGAACCGCTGGTCACGACGACAACAGCCTCTACGGACGAAAGATTAACAATGGCTCCGCCGCCAGAGCGTTCAATCAACGGTGCCAGCTCTTGCGCGACCAGAAACTGGCCTTTGAGATTCACGTCCATGACCAGGTTCCAAGCCTCTTCGGTCAGATCACTGAAAGAGTGTTTAGTGACCAGCCCGGCATTGTTAACCAGTAAGTGAAGAGCGCCCCATGCCTGCATCGCTTTATGGGCGGCCGCTTTAATGTCATCGCGCACACGCACGTCCACTTTGGCAGCCAGCGCTACACCGCCGGCTTCTTCAATTAACGTCACGGTCTTCGCTGCGGCCTCAAGATCAACATCCGTGACCAATACATAAGCGCCCTCACGAGCCAATGTGATTGCCGTTTCGCGGCCAATGCCTGAACCCGCGCCGGTAATGAAAGCCTTTTTATTATTATGTCGAAGCGTCATGGTAGTTATTCCATTCCTGTTAATAGGTCGAACTCATGGATAAGCAACACAGCGTAATGCCGACCGTTAGCACAGTCGTTGTTTGCCACTCACGTGAGGGGGCTTCAGTGGTTCAGTTGTTGCGTTATCTGGCGATACACCTGACGGTTTTTAAAGCGCAGGGTCATGGCTTGAGCGGCACCCGCTATGGCGGTCACCACCACCAACAGGATCAGCACAATACTCACGGTTCCCCAGGCCGGCTCACCGAGGCTATCCACATCCCCGACCAACAGCGGGAAGTTGACTGCGATCAGCACGGCCGAGACGGCCAGCCCGATAAAGCCGAGTAACGGTGCCACACAGGTGCGCAGTACATGGGTTTGCAGCTTGTTGCGCGCGAAGAACACAATGACCGCCAGGCATGTGACCGCCATCAGAATCGAAATGGTCAGCGTGCCGACGCCGACAAACCAGGCAAAGGCTGAGGCCGCCGGTACTTTCAGTACGACCACAATCACCGTCAGTACCGCTGCCGTGATGACCTGAACCAGCGACGACACATACGGCGAGTCGTGCTTGGGGTGGGCGAGTGCAAGTTTGGCCGGCAGCAATCGGGCTCGCGCCATCGAATGCAGGTAACGCGCCAGAACGTTGTGCAAGGCCAGCACAGAAGCAAACATGCTGCCTAGAAATAACAAGCTGACCACGGTTGAACCCACCGCGCCCAAATACTCACCGGTCAGTCTTGGCAGTACGGTGGCCGGGTCCGATCCCACATACGTCATTAACTTGGATGGGCCGATTCCCCAGACCACGGCAACACCCGCCAAGGTATAAAACAGGCCGATCAACAAGGCTGATCCGTAAGTAGCGAGCGGAATGGTTCTGTTGGGCTCTCGAACTTCGCTTCTATAAACAACGGTCGATTCAAAGCCGATAAAACTGGCAATGGCGAACATCAGACCCAACGCCGGAGAGCCGGACATAAAACTGTGGGAAGTGAAACCGGCCAGGTCGATGCTTTCTGTTCCACCTTTTAGCCAGATGGCAGCGGACAGAATCAGCACAATGCCCACTTCAGCGACCAATACGATAATCAATACTTTAGAACTGAGGCCGATATGGCGATAACCCAGGAAGCCTACGACGCCAATGCCCATCAGGGTAAATATCCACCAGGGAATACTGGGGGCACCTAACAGCACGAGATCCGCACTGATGGTTTCTCCGAAAAAAGCAAACACACCAAACTGTATGGTGCTGTAAGTGATAATGGCCAAGTAAGCGGCTGAGACACCTGGAACAGTGCCAAGGCCATGGCTGATATAGGTAAAGAAGGCCCCCGCATCGGGAAAGTGCTTACTCATGGCCATGAGGCCGATAGAGAAAAGAAGCAGTATCACGGTGGCCACAACAAACATTGCCGGGAACCCTTGGCCGTTACCCATCAATATCCCGACGGGAATAACGCTGCCTACAACGGTGAGTGGTGCGGCGGCGGCCAACACCATAAACATGATTGCACCAGGGCCCAGCCTTCCTTTTAAAACAGTGCTTTGTACGGACGGAGTGTGAGTGCGCAATGAGTTTTCGTGTGCAGTGCTCAATTCGAGTGCTCCTCGAGAGGTGTTTTTGTTGTTTTACCTCAATTGGTACATGTTATAGACCTTTGGCCCAATTCATGTCAACACGACAGAATGTGCCCGCTTTTCGCTAAAAATCGTGTTGTGTGATCGGCCTTGAAGTGCCGGAATCAGCCTGTTTTTTTCAATTAAATGAGCGGCTTGCGCAGGGGGGAATGACCAGGAGTTTCAGCGCTGTATCGCGTCAGCATTGCCGTTGAGTGCTTATACTGATTCGAACTAAATGGGGGTGGAGTAAGACTTGTTTTTAAGTTGCGGTTCACCCGGCACAGCGTCTTCACGTGTAAGTGCCAGCGAGCAGTGTGTTTGTGCGCTGTTGAGAGGCCCCGCCTCGCTGATGCAAAAAAGCCACCGGGATGTTCAGTCCAGGTGGCTTTTCAAGTCAGTGCACGGGTGTTCAGGCCAGGCGTGTTACGCACACGCCATGGCGGGTTGAACACCAGGGCTCGCGGGTATTAATCCCAGCTCAGGGCACCGCCTGTCTGGTACTCGATAACCCGAGTTTCGAAGAAGTTCTTCTCTTTCTTCAGGTCCATGATTTCGCTCATCCACGGGAACGGGTTCGTGGTGCCCGGGTACTCTTCTTTCAGACCGATTTGCGACAGGCGGCGGTTGGCGATGAACTTGAGGTAGTCCTCCATCATGGCTGCGTTCATGCCCAGCACGCCGCGTGGCATGGTGTCGCGCGCGTATTCGATTTCCAGTTGAGTGCCTTGCAGGATCATTTGCGAGGCTTCTTCCTTCATCTCGGCGTCCCACAGGTGCGGGTTTTCGATTTTGATCTGGTTGATCACATCGATGCCGAAGTTCAGGTGCATGGATTCGTCACGCAGGATGTACTGGAACTGCTCAGCAACGCCGGTCATCTTGTTGCGACGGCCCATCGACAGGATCTGGGTAAAACCGCAGTAGAAGAAGATGCCTTCCAGCACGCAGTAGTAGGCGATCAGGTTGCGCAGCAGTTCCTTGTCGGTTTCAACCGTGCCGGTCTCAAACTTCGGGTCAGAGATCGAGCGGGTGTACTTCAGGCCCCACGTCGCTTTTTTCGCGACTGACGGGATCTCGTGGTACATGTTGAAGATCTCGCCTTCATCCATGGCCAGCGATTCGATGCAGTACTGGTAGGCGTGGGTGTGAATCGCCTCTTCGAAGGCTTGGCGCAGGATGTACTGGCGGCACTCCGG
>Ga0308167_1000223_pt1 | contig 123254 bp, 113 predicted proteins | sample PhyCR1_2_FD_202138 | JGI IMG/M metagenome (GOLD analysis project Ga0308167, IMG submission 202138) | Phyllosphere microbial communities from UC Gill Tract Community Farm, Albany, California, United States - DLSLRC.R1 | ecosystem: Host-associated > Plants > Phyllosphere > Unclassified | place...
CCAACAGCTTCTTCAGAATCGCTTCTTTGCGCTCTTCGGAGTACTTCATTGGATTCTTCCCTCTGCCCCCTGTCACGGTTCAAACTCTAACAGCGATTCATGTTCCAACTAGTCTGACACAGGGGGCAACCACTCTTGCGAATATGAAGGTGGCAGCGAGTTATTTGAGTGGGCTTAGTGGTTTCATCTCTTTATATGCCGATGCGGATAAAGCGATCAGCAATTGGCGCGCGGGCAAGCTGACGGAGTCACTTTAATACGGCGTCAAGGCAGTCAATGATTTTACTTCCGGAACGGCATATGTGTTGACGGCAATGTCATCGTTGGCATCTGTCATAGTCAGGTCGGTTCAAGGCGGAACGAACGGTGCTGCGAAAGTACGCTTTTTAGGACGACTCGCTCTCGGGAATTTGGCGAATGCAGAGCGAGCGACGCAGCTTGCGCCTCCGTAAACTTGCTCGTCTTCATGGCATCTCTTCCCGGTTCGGACCAGTCAAATAATGCCGGATTCTCTAGTTTTCAACGAGACTATTTTCTGGGGTAGGGTCATCAGCGTTCATCTGATTGTTGGGCTCAATACTCTAACCGATTCGCGCCGCCTATTTGCACCAGAGCCGTCTCCCGCACGTTTGCGTTCTCAGGCGGATGAGCGCCGGCTCAGGCGGAAAACCATGACGAAGGCGATGAACATCAGGAAGCCGCCGGTGATGAGGCTGGTGCCGATGGCACCTTGATAGGCGTGCGCCAGCATGTGCTGTTGCGCGACGGGCAAGGCACGCATGGCGCTGATGCCGTGTTCCAGCAACGTCGTGACATCCACGTCCAGATGCAAAGACGCCAGGCGTTGATGCAGGGCGAATGCCATGACGCCGCCGGACAGCGCCGTGCCCAGCGAGCCGCCAAGCGACCGTACGAAGGACATGGAGGCGGTGGCCGCGCCCAAGGACGTGGGGGGTACGGCGTTTTGCACGACAACGGTGGCGTTCGGCATGCCGATCCCCATGCCCATGCCGAGCAGTGCCATCACCGCGAGAAACGCCCATACGGGCGCACCGAAATGCGCACACGTGGCAAGCAGTGCCAGACCGAGGAATTCGAGGAACACGCCTAGCGCCAGCAGTTGGGTGAAGCGCTTCGTTCGCGACGAAATCCGGCCACCCACCACTGAGCTGATCATCATCGCGATCACCTGTGGCAGCATCATCATCCCGGATTCGGCGGGCGTCTGGCCCAACACCAACTGGTAGTACAGCGGCATGAACACGAGTGAGCCCATCATCGCGAATGCCATGCAACCGGAGGCGGCAACGCTGATCGCGTAGGGGGGCAATCGGAACAGGGTCAGATCGAGAATCGGCTCCGCCGCCCGATGTTCCACCACCAGTAACAGGCCGAACGCCAATACGGCCAGCAGGCCGAGCCCGATTCGCGACAGCAGCGCGTCCATCGCGGCATTGGCGTGAGCACTCGCCACCTCGGTTGCCGCACCACCGCTGTTGAGCAGCAGCAGGAGCGCCGCGGTCCCGATGCTCAGCAACGCGGCTCCGGCGTAATCGATTCGATGGCGGCCGCCACGTAACCCTTTTGGTAGCGCGGACATCACCAGCGCCAGGGACACCACGCCAATGGGCACGTTGATCAGGAAAACCCAACGCCACGACGCGTGGGACGTGATTATCCCCCCAAGCAACGGCCCCGCGACACTACTGACCGCAAACGCCCCGGTAAACAGGCCCTGGTAACGTCCGCGTTCCGTCGGTGTGACGATGCTGCCGATAACCGTTTGCGACAGCGTCATCAGCCCGCCGGCCCCCAGTCCTTGCAGGCCACGAAACAGGATCAATTGCATCATCGTCTGCGCGGAGCCGCAGAGCCCCGATGCCACCAGGAACAGGACGATGCTGATGGCGAAGAGGGGGCGTCGCCCGTACATGTCGGACAACTTGCCGTAAAGTGGTGCGCTGATCGTCGAGGTCAACATGAAGGCCGTCACGACCCACGTCATATGCACCAGTCCGCCGAGGTCGCTCGCGATGACCGGTAATGCCGTGGAGACAATGCTCTGATCCAGCGCGGCCAGAACCATTGCCAGCATCAGCCCCGCGAAAATGACCTTGCGCCGACTCGGCGCCACCAGCACGATATCAGCGGTGCGATCGGCATCGGCATGCTCCCTGGTCTGCGGGTCCGACGCGCCGGCCGTCTTTCCGGCGGCGTTGTCGGGTGAGGGGTAAGGGGATGGCGGTGTAGGGGAATCCGGCAAAACAGAGCTCCAGGGAAAATGGGCCGACGATGTCGACCGATGGTATCCGTTTCCGGGATGGAAAGTCTTTGTAAGGATTCAGTGCATCAAGGGCCAGGAGGATCATCGCGGTATGATGTCCTCGCGTGGCGCTTGTCTGTCTTGCTCGAAGACACGGCGCCGTCATCGCTCAACCCACCAATACACACGAAAAATACGATGAACGAGGCCAGTCACCAGTTATCGATGACGGTGTTGATGACGCCGGACATGGCGAATTTTTCCGGCAACGTCCATGGCGGCGCGGTCCTGAAGTTGCTGGACGGCGTTGCCTATGCTTGCGCGAGTCGCTATGCGGGGCGATATGTCGTGACGTTGTCCGTCGATCAGGTCGTATTTCGTCAGCCCATTCACGTGGGAGAACTCGTCCATTTTCTCGCGGCGGTCAATTACACCGGACGCAGCTCGATGGAAATCGGGATCAAGGTCGTCACGGAAAATATCCGAAGCCAGGTCGCCCGCCATACCAACAGCTGCTATTTCACGATGGTGGCCGTCGACGACGAGGGCCGCTCGGTCGAAGTGCCGCAATTGCAGCCGTCGACCGTTGAGGAGCAGGAACGGTTCCGCAAGGCGCAACTGCGGCGACAGCTGCGCAAGGAGATGGAGGATCGCTATCAGTCGATCCGTGCGTCCGGCTTCGATGTCGCGGGAGGCGCGAAAGGCGACTAGGCGATCCACGTCCGCTTCCAACGGGGTTTCTCCGCCGGTTGCTACAGAGCCGCCGCCGGCGCGTTGCTCGACTGGTTGCCGATGCGCGCCCTGACCCTGAAGATGATGGCCGCGCATCCCGCCAGCGTGATCGTGAAAATGGCCGTGGCGGCGGATATGCCGAGCCAGTCCGACAACACGCCGAAGGCGAGGATCGGCATCGTGCAGCCAACGTAGCCGATCACGTAGAACAGGGACACCACTGCCGCGCGGGCATGTTCCGGCGCCGCATGATTGACGAGGGTAGCCGCGCCGACGAACGCGGCCCCATATCCCACGCCAAGCAGCACCATCGAGGCCGCGAACAGCATCGGCAGCTTCAGCCAGGCGGCGGTGGCGCACAAGGCCAGCATCACCGCGACAACCACGACACCGCCGATGATGGCGCCATGCGGCGGCATTTTTCGTGCGACGAGCTGCGTGCTGCCGGTCACCAGTTGGAACAGGCTCAGCAGCAGTGCGATCGATGCCGGATCATGGATCTGCATTAGCGTGTCCGCAAGGGACGGGGTCAACGTCATGACGAACGTGCCCGCGCACCACACCAGACCCAACGCGGCCGAGGCGATCAGGAACGGGGCACTGGACATCGCCTGCCATTTCGCCGGGGCCGCCGCCGTCGCGGTCTTGCCGACGTCCCGCGTATCATGGGCGCCCGTGGCAGCATCGGGCGCCGAGGGCGGCGTATTCGCTTCCGCTGACACCGCAGCCGCGGCGGCTGCGGCGGTTGCCACCGGGACCGTTGCGCCGTGTTGCAGCGCCGCCTCGAAGGCGTCGGCGACGATGTCCACGCCCGTCCCGGACGCGAGCGGCGCGAACGCCGACGGAATCGATGCGTCGGTTGCCGAGGCCGGGGGCAGCACTACCAGAGTGTCTGTTTCCTGCACGTCGGGCGCGAGGTCGAGCACCGTTTCCCGAACGGGCCAGTACACGCGGGTCAACGCCACCACCGTCGCCAGCCCGGCGGACGCAATCAGCAGGAAGGACAGCCGCGTCGGGATCACATCGATCCACAGCGCGCCCGCATCCAGCAGCGGACCCAATGCGCAGCCGAATGTAATGGCGCTGGTGCCGAACAGGGCAGCACGCTTGCGCAATTCGACGGGCGCCAGTTCGACGATCGCGGCGCTGGCCGAACCGGTCAATGCCCCCACGCCGAGGCCTGAAATAATCCGGCCTCCCACCAGCCACCCGATCGACTGCGCGAACGCCATCGATACGGCGCCAATGCATACGCAGACCAACGCCGGAATCAGGATGACACGCCGGTCGGGCAGACGGTCGGACAGACGGCCCGTGCTCAGCAATGTCACCAGCACGCCCGCCGAATGCACCGCATAGATCACGGTTAGCATGGTACTGTCAAAGCCCATCCGCACCTGTAACTGGTGGTACAGCGGGGACGGCGCCGTGCTGTTGGCCGAGGCGATGACCAAGGCAAGCACGGCGAGCAAGAGGGCCCTCAGGGAGGCGTCGGGAGAGGGCGAACGCGAAGACGAATCCACTTGAAAACCGCGTCGGTCGCGGAAAAAGAAAGGGTGGCAGGGCCGGGACGTGGCAACGAGGTCGGTTTTCGTGCGAACGCAGCGATGTCTTCGGACATGGATACCGCGCGGAAACCGGCCGGCGGGGACGTAGCTAGTGTAGTTTGATGCGGGGCGTCGACGATTTGCGCAGCCGCTGCGCAATGGCGTCGAGCAAGGCGTGCATCGGGCCGGTCAAGGCCATGAGGTGCTTACGATACAAGGACACGTACATCAAGCGGGCCAGCAAGCCTTCGATAAACAGGCTCTTGCCGCTGACCCCGCCCATCAGGCTGCCCACCGCGGTCCAATGGCCCAGCGAAATCAACGAGCCGAGATCACGATACACGTACTGCGGCAGTGCCTCACCGCGCATGTGCATGGGTAGCGCCTTGGCAAGGAACGCCGCCTGCTGGCTGGCCGCTTGCGCGCGCGGCGGCACCAGGCGGCCAGTGGCGGGCCAGGGGCAGGCGGCACAGTCACCGAACGCAAAGATGTTCGGGTCGTCCTTCGATTGCAGCGTCTGATGAACGTCGATCTGGTTCGAGCGCGTAACGCTCAGCCCCGCCAAGGTGCCAAGCACCGCGGGGCCCTTGATGCCGGCAGCCCACACAGTCAGATCGGTCGGGATGTACTGGCCACCCTTGGTCTGCACGACGTTTTCCTCGACCTTCGCCACGACGTCGCCCGTCAGGATCGACACGCCCAGCTCGCTGAGTTGCTGCGCGGTCGCCGTGGCCACGCGTTCTGAAAGCGCCGGCAGGATGCGCGCATTGCCTTCGATCAGCGTGATGGTCACGTCCTGCCACGGGTCCAGCTTATGTACACCGAAATCGCGCAGTTCGCTGGCCGTCGTGCGCAGTTCGGCCGCCAGTTCGACGCCGGTTGCGCCGCCGCCGATGATCGCCACGCGGACCAGCGGGCGCGCGTTGTGCTGGGCCTTGGCCGGCGCACGCACCAGTGCGCTGATCAGCAGACGCCGGAAACGCTCCGCCTGCGCCACGGTGTCGAGTGCGAGCGCGTGCTGTTCGGCACCTTCCACATTGAAAAAGTTCGTCGTGCTGCCAATTGCCAACACCAGCGTGTCATAGCGCAGCGTACGTTCCGGCAACAGCGCCACGTCCTCGCCACTGTCGCTGAACACCAGCGGCGCCAGCGTGATCGTCCTTGCTTCCCGGTCCAGCGCAACGAACTCGCCTTGCTCGAACTGGAAGTGATTCCAATGCGCCTGTGCCGCGTACTGTACCTGATGAATGTACGGATCCATGCTGCCGGCCGCAACCTCGTGCAGCATCGGCTTCCAGATGTGCGTGGCGTTGCGGTCGACCAGCGTGATGTGGGCCGTACCTGGCTTGCCCAGCTTTCGGCCGAGTTGCGTGGCCAGTTCGAGACCCCCGGCACCGCCGCCGACAATCAGGATCCGATGGCTGGTTTGCGTCTGCATCTTGGGTTGCACCTTGCTGAAGATCACGCCGCGCGGTGTGCGTCGACGTTAGGTCGGGACAAAAACTTTATTGTAGCGACTGCCTGCCGCCGCTGTCGGTCCCGGCGCGTGTATCGCATCGCGTTTTACGACGATCGTGGTGCCTTCGGTCCCAGGGCGGACGCTTTGCCGCGCTTGCGCGATGATCGTTGCTATTGTTCATCCGACGCCTTCGGGGCGGTCTTTTCGGGGGAAGGCGGAGCGGGTTGTGCCGCCGGGGCGGATGGCGCGGCCGATGACCCCGCCGATGGCGTCTCGCCCGCGTTGTCCGGATGCATGGTTTCGGGCGGATGCGCCTCTGTGGTCGCTGTTGACGTGGAGAGCACCACTGCGGTGGGCTTTGCGTGCAGGGTGATGTGCAGCAGCTTGCGCGTCATCAGCACGGCGATGAACGCGGCGCCGGCCGTCAGCAACATGCCCATATGAACGGAACCCACCAGCACGTCGCGGCTGGTCGCGATCAGGGCACGGCCCGCGACACCGATTTCTCGCAGCGCATCGAGGACCTGTTGCTGCGCGGTCGGATCGACCAATAACTGCGGATCGCGAAACCGCTGGGCAAGGGCTTCCGGCAGCGGCGCGTCGAGCGTGGCAGCCAGTCGCCGGCCCACGCCATTTTCGTAGCTATGCGTGACCATCACCCCAATCAGCGTAGTGCCCATCATGCCGCCAATCATCCGGGACGACTGCATCAGCGCGGTGGCAATGCCGAAACGGGCCTTGCCGGCGATATTTTGCGAAAAAATATTGAGATTGTTCAGCGTGAAACCGAGGCCCAGTCCGGCGAACATGACGGATAGCACCAGGAACCAGTGAGGCGTGTAGGACTGCGTGGCCATCACGCCCATCGCCGACGCCAGCATCAATGAAAAGCCGATCGTCAAAGTGAGGGCCGGCCGACGCAACCGTATGACGATCGACGTATTGACGACGCTGCCCACCGCGATAAACGCGGCTTGCGGTGTTGCCAGCAGGCCCGCCAGTTGCGGCGACAGGCCGAAACCCCCTTGCAGCAGCAGCGGCGTGAAGAACAGCAACGAGAACATCACGAAGCCGGCCAGTACGGACATGATGAACAGCCGCACCAGTTCTGCGTTGCGAAACAAATCCAGCGGGATGATGGGATGCGACGCCCGCTTCTCGCACCATAGCAGTCCGGCGATACTGCAGATGACAATGCCCAGCAGCCAAAGGTTGTAGGTCGTCAAACCTTCCCGAGGGATGGCCTCCACGGACATTTGCAGCGCCCCCAGCGCGACGGTGATCAGCACCGCGCCGCCGATATCCAGCTTGACTTGTCCGGTATGCACATGCCGCACCCTCGGGAGGAAGCGCATGATGCAGAACAGGCTTGCGGCGCCCACGGGCAAATTGATCAGGAACGTCGATCGCCAGCCATATTGTTCGGTCAGAAACCCACCCAACGACGGGCCGGCCGCCGTACCGATGCCGTACGCGGCGGCCATCACGACCTGCCACCGCACGCGGGCACGCGCATCGGGAAACAGATCGGGGATCGACGCGAATGCCGTGGCCACCATCATGCCGCCGCCAATCCCCTGCAGGGCGCGCGCCAGTACCAGGAACAGCATGTTCGTCGCCAGTCCACACAGGATGGAAGCGACGGTGAAGACAATCACCGCCGCGACGACAAACGGCTTGCGACCGAAGAAATCACCGATACGCCCAAAGATCGGCACCGTCGCGATCGATGCCAGCAAGTAGGCATTGGCGATCCAGGCGTAATACTCGAAGCCTTTCAGCTCGGAGATGATGGATGGTAAAGCGGTACTGACGACAGTCTGATCGAGCGCAACCAGCATGTTGACGAGACCGATACCGATCATCGCGAACAACGCTTGCTGGAAACGCAGCGCGGAAGGCGTTGCGGACTGAGACATGGGTGGGACCGGGCAGGCTTGTGAAAAAGATGAGAGAGGCGCGTGGGGCATACAGGGGGGGGCTGCAAGCGCAATGCCACGCTGCCAGTGGCAACTCGGCGGTCCGCGCGGGTCGCGCGATACTTAGCGCAGCGTGACTTCGATCGGTGCGGTATCGGTGAAATCCGGCATGGCTGCGAGCCGCATCTCAAGGCGCTCTACCCACTGCCGCGCTTCGTCGCGTGTGACATCGATCCAATACGGATCGCCGGCCATGTCATTAAGACGATGCTGGGGAAATTGGATAATCAAGGAAGGCGTGGGCTGTGCGGGCATGGTCAAGGTGTCGGCAGGGGAACGGCTTGAGCGCGGGGCCGAAGCCGTCGCGCGTTCAAACCTGTATTGTGCCCCTATCCCGGACGGCGCGCCTGTCCCAATCGCGCCATCGATGCGATCCGCGCCACAAAACTGTTCTCGCGGCGACGCGACGGGGTTTCCGCGGTCGCCGCTTTTTTGCCGGTGTTAGAACGTATAGCCCACGGACACGAAGGTCACAAGCGGGTTCACGCGCAATCGGGTCTTGCTGGTCACCGTGCCCACTGCTGACTGCGTCGTCAGCGTGGCGTCCGTGTTCAGCCACATGTAGGAGACCGATGCACCGATGGACCAATGCTTGTCGAACTTATATGACGCACCGGCATTGATCACGGGTGCGAATGAGCTGCTCAGGTCCGCACTGGTCTTCCCGACCAGCAAGGGACTCTGCGCGGCAAGGAATGCACCGTTGGCCATCTGGCCCGACAATTTGACGTTCGAGTACCAGACGTATGACACACCCGCACCCAGGTAGGGACGGAATTTCGCCTCGGGCTTGAAGAAGTTGTATTTCACGAGCAATGTCGGGCTCCACTCGTTCGCCGTGCCCAGTTCTCCTAGCGAAGACAATCTGCCCTGACCATTCAGCTTCATTTTCGGCGGATAACCGAACACGCCTTCGACCGAAATGTGATCGGTGACGAAATAGTTCAGCGTGAGGCCGGCGGTGTTCGCATTGCTGACACTCGCGCCGGTATTGGCGACCGTCGTGGACGTGCCCAGCGCGCTGACCGTCAACGGCTTGCTTGAATCCTGAGGCGCCAGATGAAACCAACCGGCATTGACCGTAAAGCTGCCGGCGGATTGCGCCATTGCCGCGGTGCTGATACCGCATGCACAGGCGGTGAGCGCGGTGAACGCGCACGCTTGGCGGATTGTCATTGCTGTCTCCTTGTACCTTGAGCCTCAGGCGGGGGTGCCCGTTTATTAGATGTGGCTGCAAGTGATAATACGACGAACGATCGTGCTTTTTCGATTCGGTATTATCCCTGATGAGTCAAATAGGTAACACTCGACAGGTCAAGGTTTCGGGAGGATGGCGGAAAAAATCGGCGCTGTTAGGGGGAAGTAAAAAAATAAGCGTCCGAAGACGCTCGTTGGTTATGCCGCGCGACGGATCAATCCCGCGCCAGACCCTGATTCTCGGCACAACCCAGGTGCAGGTTCATGCATTGGATGGCGGCGCCGGCGGCCCCCTTGCCGAGGTTATCGAGCCGCGCAATCGTGACGATGCGGTCTTCATCGCCGAAGGTGAACAGATCGACGCGGTTGGTGTCGTTGCACGCTTGCACGTCGAAGAAGCCGCCATCGAGATTATCGGCCGCGCCGATCGGACGGACGTTGATGAAGTGTTCGTCGGCGTAATGCGCGCGCATGCAGGCGTGGATATCGGCCACGTCGGCTTTTCGGGCGAACTGGCGCGGATGCCAATAAGTCGTGACCGCCAGACCCTTGAGGAAGTTGCCGACGATCGGCGTGAAGATCGGCGCCGCGTCCAGCCCACCATGCGCCTTCATTTCCGGCAAGTGCTTGTGTTTCAATTCCAACGCGTACGGACGCGGACCTTCCAATGCGGGGGAGAGCGGAATCGACTGGTAATCAGCGATCATCTTCTTGCCACCGCCGCTATAGCCGGTCAACGAATAGGCGGACACCGGATAGGATGCCGGCACGATCCCCGCCTTGACCAGCGGATGCACGCTCAGGACGAAGGCGGACGCATGGCACCCTGGCACTGCGATGCGCTTTTTCCCGCGGATGGCGTCACGGTAGGCAGCGCCCAGTTCCGGCAGGCCGTATGCCCAGTTCGGATCGGTACGAAATGCGGTACTGGCATCGATGATGCACGTATGCGGATTCGTCACCAATTCGACCGACTGCCGCGACGCGACGTCGGGCAGGCACAGGAAGGTGACATCGGATGCGTCGATCAACGTACGACGTGCTTCCGGGTCTTTGCGTCGGTCTTCATCGATACGGAGGATCTCGATATCGGCGCGCGCGCTCAGGTATTCGAAAATCCGCAGGCCGGTCGTGCCTTCCTGCCCGTCGACAAACACTTTGAAGCTCATTGCGCTTCCTCTATCACGTCATGGGAACGCCACACACGGCGCATCGGCGCGCATCGCTCGTCGCAACGCGCACCCTTGTATTTTAAAGCCAACCGTGAGGCATTTGTCCGGTTTTCTGCAAAAGCCGCCAACGACGGCAGGACATTGTCGTGACGGGCCGTGCCGCCTGAAAGCCACGGCCAGACTACATCGCGCGGCTTCCTTCAGGGTTCCGAGAAGACCGGCGGCACGGCGCGCACTTCGATACTGGCTTGCGCAATCGCGTCATTCGCGATTTCATGCTCGAAGAACGGCGCCGGCAAGCCTTGTGCAACATGACCAATCGGCCCTTTCATGGCGTAGACGGTCAATATGTATCGGTGCGTTTCGGCGTACGGCGCGGTGGCCCAAAGGGGGTGGTCGACTGGCTTTTGCGGGAGTTCGCCGCTGGGGCGGTTCGTCATGCAGGGGCCGGTGTATCCCCCTTCGCTTGCGTCGTTGCGCGCTTGTACCGCCCCGAGCGCGGCGAGGGCACCAGACGCCGCCGCATTGGCGGGCAGTTGACTGATGCTGGCGGGGATACCCGCGACGGCCCAAAACCACCAGCCATGCCCAGGGGAATCGCGATCGAAGAACGTAATGGCGAAGGAGGTCGTGCCCTCGGGGGCATCGCGCCATTGCACGGCGGGTGATCGGTTCTTCCCTCCGCAGTCGAGACCGATCTGCGCCACGTCCAGCGGCATGCCCGGTACAAAATCCGGACTGCTGATGGAGAAAGGCGGTGCGGCGTAGGCGGATGGCAGCGTCATGCGGCAGACCAAAACCGCGCCCACGATCAATCGGACAAGTCGACGCCGAAGAGGGGATACCTCGAACCGCCTCGCACCCGTGCCGGTCCGGCGCGAAAAGGGGATGCCAACGAGGCCATCGAGGATGGCGGCGTCCCACGCTTGCGGGGCCGGCGCGTCGATCCAATCGACGCCTGAACGGAGAGCAAGCGGCCTCATGAGATATGCATGCGATTGAGCTGACAACGATAATCGAGTCTATCACGGCCCAGGCCCGATCGGTCGGCCTCCTTCGGGCAGGGACCCTGTGCCGTCGGACATGCCACGGTGTTGCGTCATCGATGTCATTCAAGCGTGTGTTGCACCGTGTGTAATGCGATAGGAGAGAGCAACGATGAGTGGAAGGGAGGACGCAGGCGCGTGCGCCATCCGGGTGATGCTGGCGGACGATCACCATGTCACGCTATGTGGCATGGCGATGATATTGGACGTGTCATTCGCGTTGGAGTGGCTGTATCGATCCGAGGCGCAGGGGCGTACGCCCACCGGCCAGGTCGCCAACGGGACGCGCTCGTGCGCGACACCGGGCGTCAAGGAGCGCGCAAAGCCGCGCGATGCCGGCGCGGCGCGCGGGATCGTGCCCAATGCGATCGACGCGCTGAGTGGCATGTCCGACCGCATCGTGGTCGACGTCAACCGGGGGGGAATGGCTGCAGGTGGGCCGCCGTCGCCGCCCGTTTCGTCATTGCAGCAGTCCGTGTCCGCGTCACCGGCACTGGCATCATCAGCGGGGCCGTTGGCGCCCGCCGCCTGGCATCCCGCGACGAACGGTTTCACGTCAATGCCCTCAGCGCGCGCGCCACGGCGATCCGCATTGCCGCGGGTCGACCATGACGATATCGATGACGATGAGGATGCTGGCGAGGTGCGTGCGTTATTCGCCTTGCGTGGCGGCTTTGAAGCGGTCGCGGCGTATCGGGGATACACACAAGCGTGCAGGCGTGACGGCCTCAAGACTGCCGCGCGCGGCGCCGTCAAATACGCTTCACCCCGGCGCGACCGGCCGCCGTTCGACGTCGTGGTGACCGGCGCCTACTCGCGTTCGGTCGATCTGTTCGACGCCTTGGCCGGTACGCCGTGCGATGTACTGATCTGTGATCTTGCCATGGGGGAGGGGCCTCATGGCGATGGGCTGACGATGATCGGTTATCTACGTCGGCATTATCCGCGCATCAAGTTGATCGTCCATACGATGTGCCTGCATGCTTGTGTGTTACGTAACCTCCAGTTGCTCAACGTGCAAGGCATCCTCAGCAAGATGGACGATCTCGCCCTGGTGCCCACGGCGATTCAAATGGTGCAAAAAGGCGGGACGTTCCGCGGGCCGTCGATAACGGCGGCGTTGGTGCAGGCGGGCTATCCGGAGAGCGAGACGACGCGACCGGCGATCTGGAGCCCACGGGAAGCCGAGGTGATTCGTCGTTTCGTTAATGGCGATCCGGTAAAGCACATCGCGCAGGCCTTGAACCGCAGTGTCAAGACGGTCAGTACGCAGAAGATGAGCGCGATGCACAAGGCCGGTATCAGCAGCAATGCCGAGTTATATCAATACGCTGCCGCGAACGGTCTGCTGTCGATCCCCGGTGCCGCTTCCACCGCGTGGCAGTGGCATGACGGTGGTGTCGACGATTGACCTTATCGTGCATCGGCAGTCCGTCACATCGGCTTGCGGACAATGACGTTGAAAGCACAGCGCGCGCATCGGGCGCAACCGGAATCGCGCGCGCTCGCTGTCGCTATGAACAGCCTGTCAGACGGATGCGCCGTTTGAGCCGCCGTTGCGCGCCGACCAGCCTGCCGGGTCTTTCAGGAAGGCTTCCACTTCATCCAGCGTGTTCTGGTCGAAGTACGATTGCTGGCGCGCCACGGCGAGCACATCGTGCCAGGTCGCCAACGCGTGCAACTGCACCCCGATATCGGCCAGCGCCGTCTTGCTCTGTTCGAAGATACCGTAGTGGAATAGTACGAAAGTGTGCTTTACCTCGGCGCCCGCGGTGCGCAGGGCTTCGCAGAAATTGATCTTGCTCTTGCCATCGGTCGTCAGGTCCTCGACCAGCAGCACACGCGATCCTTCTTTCAGGTATCCCTCGATCTGTGCATTACGACCGAAGCCTTTCGGCTTCTTGCGCACGTACTGCATCGGCAGGTCGAGCTGATCCGCGATCCATGCGGAGAATGGGATGCCGGCCGTTTCACCGCCGGCAACGGAATCCAGTTGCTCGAACCCGATATCGCTCAGGATGACGTCCTTCGCCATCTGCATCAGTGCACGGCGTGCGCGTGGGAACGAGATCAGCTTGCGGCAGTCGATGTAGACCGGGCTTGCCCAACCGGAGGTCAGCTTGAACGGCGTCTCGGCGTTGAAATGGACCGCCTGGACTTCCAGCAGGATCTTGGCGGTGGTTTCGGCGATTGTTTGGCGGTCGGCGCTATTCATGTCGATGGCGTTCGGTGGAAATCCAATGGGATGCGCGGCGCCCTGGTGCGTACTGACGTCGCTGCGGCAGGCCGCGTACCGGCGCGCCGTGAGGCGGCATCAGTCGCAGACCACATCGGGCGATCGTGTCCCGGTCGGGACGCGCGCCAGGGGCGCGGGCGCGAGATGCGCGCCCGGCAACGGAATTGGGGCCACATTTTACATCAGTTGGACCACGTGCCAGGGCAAATATCGCTTTTTGATCAGCAGGAGCAACATTCCAGGCTCATTGTAACCGGCAATGATCGTAAAGGTGCTGAGACCGAAGTCTTGCTGTATTTTTATGCCTTCGCTTTGGTGGTTTGCATATTCGCGGATCAATGGGCGGCCAAACAAGTCGACATCGACACTACGGAGACTATTCACCGGAGTGACATGATGATTGCTTTTCCCTCCCGATTCTTTGCAACCTTGCCCGTGTATCGCGGTATGCCTGACCCCGGGGCGCATACGATGTTTGTCCACCGCGCCCGTGCAAGTGTAGCCGCCCACCATGATGCGGGAGCCGTCCGCAAGGGGACCGGTAAAAGATTGGCCTTCGCCGTCATTGTGCTTGCCTTATCATGCGCGGCACTCTGCGGCCGCGAAGCGCGAGCCGGTCTCGTGGACCCCGGTGACACGGTGACCGTGGTCTCGCCCTACGGCTTGAAGACCAAGATGGATTCGCGGTGGCGCGGGTCGATCAATGGTGGTTTCACCGGGGTCAATGGCGACATACGCTCTTTCGCCGTCAATCTCGATGCGGATGCGCAGCGTTCAACCGGCATCGACACGATTACTTTAACCGGCATGGCGGTAAGGGGCCTGACACGTACCGCGAATGGTGTGTCCGCGCAGACCGCGAATTATCAACGCGGCCTGCTGCAGTACGATCGAAACATTAGCGATCGGGTGTATGGCCTCGGATATGTCGAACTCGAACGCGCACCATTACGCGGACTGTCGATGCGGACGACTTTCGGTGTTGGCGCGGGCTATCATGTTTTCAAGGATATAAGCAAAACGTTCGACGTGTTTGGTGGTATCGGCTATACCACGGAGCGCTACGCAGCGTCGGATACCCAGCCCGGGGTTACGATCAAGGCACCGGAATTGATGGTGGGTGAACGCTTTACGTATCAGTTTTCCGAGCGGTCACGATTTGAACAACGCTTTGTTGTTTATCCCAGTGTGGGGCCGTTCGGTCGCGTCCGCACGCAGTTGGAACTGGCATTGAGTACTGCGATATCGGATCGATTGCAGGTAAAAATGTCCTTTCTGAATATCTATCGCAGCCATCCGCGTGCCAATAATAACAAGATGAATTCGATGTTGATGGCCAGCATTGGCTATGTGTTTGGCGGTTGATATGTCGGAGCCCGTCGCGCTGCGGCGGCGCGTCGGCGTGATGAAAGGTCATGAAAGATCCGTTCGTCCATGCGTGTTTCACGAAGAAAAGTGACATGCGGCAAGCGTCGTTCATGTCAAAAGCATTTTGGTTGCTCGCACGCGCGAATTGTTTGTCTGTTCTATGATCAGAGAGCAGCCGGTGCAAATGGCGGGGGCGCGTATGCGGTCGCGCTTTCCGTTTTTGCACTGGAAATCCAGGCTGTAGACGTGTCCGGTTCACGAATCGGGTCTCGCTTCCCTCATCCGCCTCTCTGACAACATGAAATTGAAAAACTTCCCTGTTCTGCCGCTTTTCATGATGTTCGCCAGCGCGCCTGTCTGGGCAGATCCCGTTGCTCTTGAGAGTAGCGCGGCCGTCAAGACAGACGGGCAATGGCGAGGATCGTTCAACGCGGGGCTGAGCGCCGCGTCGGGTGATACCAGTTCCATGGCCGTCAACGCCGCGGCCAACGCACAGTGGGCCAATACGACCGACAAGTTCGTGGGATCCTTGACCGGCCTCTACGGCTGGACGAAAGACAGCGACGGTACAAAGTCCACATCAAATAATTTGATCAAGTTCGATGCCGAATACGATCACGACCTGACGCCGAAGGTATATGCGCTAGGCGTGTTTCAGGCGCAACGTAATGAATTGCAGGATTTGAACTTTCAGTCTTCAGTAGGCGGCGGTTTTGGTTATCACGTCGTGAAGACGAATCCCACCGTGTTCGATGTCTATAGTGGTGTGTCGTACAACTATGAGCAGTACCACAGCAGTTCACGCAATTACCCTGAACTATTGATGGGTGAGAACTGGGTGCAGAAAATCGGCCCCAATACGACGTTCAACGAGCGCATCGCGGTGTATCCCAACCTTGGCTACATCGGCAACGTTCGTACGCAGCTCGACGCTGGCTTGACTACCCAAATCACCGATCACTTGAACTGGAAGATCACGGTTTCAAACAGCTATCAAAATCATCCAGTCTCAGGCGTCAAGAAAACAAATACGATTGTGATGACGTCCATCGGATACAACTTCGGTCCGAAATAAAGCGTATTGCATCGCAGCATCATGACGCCGCTTTATTGCGTCGCAACATCCTGCCAGGAAGGCATTTTCGCGCTGGTTGCGTGTTTTGTCGCATGCCTGCAAGGCAGTTTGCATGTGACGTTCTGTCGCGCCATAAGCGTGTAGCGATGCACGGCCGGGACCATTTGTGCCCTCGTACAGCGTCCCCGGCGAGATCGTCGCGCTCTTTCCCTTTTTTCATTGCCGGCAGTTCTCGCGTCGGACCCTTCGTGTCATTTCTCCGTAACGCCCCGCGCCATTTGCACGGATCATGCATGAATGGCATACCTCACGCCTTGCGCCACATAATGTTTCGGCCCTTTAAATAAGAAGTAGAGCGAGAGCAATTGGTTTGCTCCGTTATGCTTCTCAATATATTCAGGGCGCCCGTCGCACGCTTTCCGCCAAGCGACGCAACTCGTGCCGCCCTCTCTCCATATGTGCCCCGCTGGCGGTTTGTGCTGGCAAAGGTGTACACTGGGCGCCGCTTATACTGGCCCAGCGTGGCCATCGTAAAGATATTATTGCGCGGTGTTATGGATGATCGGCGTGCTGGTATCCATGACACCGCGTTGTCGCTTTTGATTCAGGTAACCAGGGGAGATGCAGATGGATGAAGAACTGAAAAAGAACGCGCTGGCTTATCACCAGTTTCCGCGTCCTGGGAAAATCTCTGTTACGCCAACGAAGCCTTTGTCCAATGGCCTTGATCTATCGCTGGCGTATTCCCCTGGTGTGGCGGCCGCTTGCATGGAGATTCATGCGGACCCGCTGAATGCCAATAAATACACGTCGCGCAGCAACCTGGTGGGCGTGATCAGCAACGGGACCGCGGTACTGGGCCTGGGCAATATTGGCCCGCTTGCGTCAAAGCCGGTGATGGAAGGGAAGGGCTGTCTTTTCAAGAAATTCGCCGATATCGATGTCTTCGATATCGAGTTGGCCGAGACGGACCCCGACAAGCTGGTGGATGCTATAGCGATGCTCGAACCAACGCTAGGCGGCATCAATCTTGAGGACATCAAGGCGCCCGAGTGTTTCTATATCGAAAAGAAGCTGCGCGAGCGAATGAAGATCCCGGTCTTCCACGATGACCAACATGGCACCGCGATCATCGCCGCCGCTGCGATTCTGAACGGATTGAAAGTCGTCGGCAAACAGATCGGTGATGTGCGCCTTGTTTGCTCCGGCGCTGGCGCGGCGGCCATCGCCTGCCTTGACTTGTTAGTGCACCTCGGCGTGAAAAAGTCGAACATCCTGATGGTGGACTCCAAGGGCGTTGTGCATACCGGGCGCGATAATCTCGATCCGTCGAAGGCTGTCTATGCGGTGGAGACGGATGCCCGGACACTTGCCGATGCCACGCGCGGCGCGGATATCTTCCTGGGCTGCTCGGCTGCCGGTTTGTTGAAGCCGGAGATGGTCAAGGACATGGGGACGCAGCCGCTGATCCTGGCGCTGGCCAACCCTGAACCGGAGATCCGTCCGGAAGCGGCGCGTGCCGTGCGCCCGGACGCAATCATCGCCACGGGTCGGTCGGATTATCCGAACCAGGTCAACAATGTACTGTGCTTCCCGTTTATTTTCCGTGGTGCATTGGATGTCGGCGCCACGTCGATCACCGAGGAGATGAAGCTCGCGGCGGTGCATGCCATCGCCGAACTGGCCCAGGAAGCCGACCAGGGCGACGAAGTAGCAAAGGCGTATGAGGGCCATACGCTCGAATTCGGTCCGGACTACTTGATTCCCAAGCCATTCGACCCTCGTCTGATCATCAAGATCGCGCCGGCGGTGGCACAGGCAGCGATGGATTCCGGCGTGGCAACCTTGCCGCTCGATAGCCTGGACGCCTACCGTGACAAGCTGGCTTCCACGGTCTATCACACGGGCATGGTCATGCGCCCTGTTTTCGTCGCGGCCAAGGCGAACCAGGCGCGCATCGTCTTTGCCGAAGGGGAGGATGAGCGCGTATTGCGGGCCGCGCAATATGTCCTGGCTGAAGGCATTGCGAAACCGATCCTGATTGGTCGTCCTGCCGTTGTCGAAATGCGCTTGAAGAAAATCGGCTCGAAACTGCTGGCCGGTGAGCATTTCGATCTGGTGGATCCTGAAGACGATCCTCGCTTCCACCGTTGCTGGCAGGCATATCATGAGATTGGTGCGCGCGAAGGGGTGACGCCGGAGGTCGCAAAGGCGTCGCTGCGCAAATTCAACAGTCTGATCGCAGCGATTCTCGTGCGCCTTGGCGAAGCCGACGGCATGATCTGCGGCTTGATCGGCGGCTATCACGACCACCTGAAGTACATCGATCAGGTATTGGGTCGTGCCGACGAAGCGAAGAACTTTGCGGCGATGAACCTGCTGATGTTGCCGGGCCGGAACCTGTTCATTTGTGATACCTACGTGAACGAAGTGCCCACCTCCGAGCAACTGGCGGATATGGCGGTCCTGGCTGCCCGGCAGATCGCGCGTTTTGGTATTCAGCCGAAGGTCGCCTTGTTATCGAATTCGAACTTCGGTAGCGTCCCCAGTGCATCGGCAAAGCGGATGGCGAAAGCCCGCGAGCTCATTGCCGCACGGGAACCTGGTCTGCAAGTGGAAGGCGAAATGCATGGCGACGCGGCACTGTCGCAAAGTATCCGCAAGGCGGCGTTCCCGGCGTCGGCGCTGGAGGGCGAAGCCAATCTGCTGCTGATGCCGAATGTCGAGGCGGCCAATATCGCGTACAACCTGCTGAAGATGACCGGCGGCGAAGGCATCACCGTGGGCCCGTTCTTGCTGGGCGCCACGCATCAGGCGCATATCCTCACACCCGCCGCCACGGTCCGTCGCATCATCAATATGACGGCAGTCGCCGCCGCGAATATCGCGCAGGAGTAAGTCGATGGAAAACGCCCGCTTTCCGTTGTCCGACAGATCCGGGACGGGAAAGCGGACGTTTTTCTTATACGGTGGGCATGTGCGCAGTGGGCGGTCGCACTACGCGGTGCCGGCGACATACCATGTTTTATGCTTGTGCCGACAAGGCTTTGGTGATCAGTTGGTGCAATTCCGCGAAAGAGGGCTCGCCAACGTACCGCTTCAGGATCTTGCCATCGCGGTCCACCAGGAAGGTGGTGGGGGTAAGTTGCACATTGCCGAATTCCTTCGATGCGTCGCCGGTGTTATCGAAAGCGACTTGGAACGGCAGGTTGCGGCTCTTCGTGTAGTTTTCCACATACGATCGATTGTCGTAATTCATCGCCACGGCAACGAACTCCAGGCCATCGTTCTTGAACTGGTTGTAGGTGCTGATCATCTGCGGCATTTCCTGCATGCAGGTTTCGCAGCTGGTTGCCCAGAAATTGACCAGGTACACCTTGCCTTTCAATTCGCCGGTAGAGACTTTCTGACCCGAGAGCAACGTGAACGTGGCATCTGGAACATGTTTTGTCGACGTAAACGCGAACCATCCCGACAACGTGAGCGCTGCGACGATGATGGCGGCGGCAATGCCGTAGATGCCCTTGCGACTCGTGGCCGTGGACGATGTTGGACGCATGACGTCAGCCTCTATGACCGCGCGAAAAAACGCGAATGGGGAACTGCGGCGATAATACACCGGTTTCTTAAATTGTATTGATTATGATCTTTCGCTTTGCTTCCGGTGCGACAGCCGGTGCCGAATGGACCCTTCGCGGCGTGGTTTCTCTCTGTATCTTGGGTGGTGTTGTCTGTGGCGTGTTTGCTCTGGGCGGGTGCAGCGATAAGACACGCTGGCGCAGCGCAACCGACGCCACGGGGAAATACAGCGCTGATTTCCCCGATGCGCCGCAGATGGAAATTGACAAGATCGTGCTGGACGAGACGCATCAGGTTGGCATGCGCACGCAGACCGCTACCAATAAGAATGGGGTGACTTACGCCGTAGGGGCGATGATCTTGCCGGAAGACAGCGACGCCATGCGCCGGCTTGCGCAGCGTGCGTTGCTCGATGGCATGGCGCGCAACGTGGCGCACGCCGTCGCTCCGGCGCCTGTTTCGATGACCGCTGCGGATGGGACGGTATTGTCCGGCGAGTCATGGCAGTCGACAGACACCGTGCCTGGCACCCGCCAGTCGCGCGTGGTGCGGGCGCAGTTCGTCTCCCGAGGCGATCGGGTCTATGAGGTGGTCATCGTCGGCGAGCATTTACCATCCGATCAGGATCAACAGCGATTCTTTAATGCTTTCAAGCCTTTCTGAGCGATGCGTCGCGCTGGATGGGCGCGGACCCGATACCACCGGACAGCCTGTGGATAACCTTGTTCACAACTTTTTTTCACTTGACGCAAAGTTGAAGGGGCTTGTCAATAGTCGATACGGGTCAAATTTGTCTGGTAATTATTTTTAATAAAATCAATCGCTTATTAAAAATATATTACGTAATGCGATACGCGAAGACCGATTGTGTAAGCGCATGCCTACCCCGCGGTTTTGTGTATAAGTCAAGTCTTGACAAGGCAGTCATTTTGACTTTCCCGTCAATCCCTTGAAATAACGAGCTTACTTTTCCCATACGCCGTTCAGGGCCGGCAAGAAAAATATCAAAACGTGACCGCGATGGCGCCTGAAAAGGTTGCAAAAGCAATAATAGAGCGTGGTCAGCACATCGCGGCCCGCCCGCTGGTCACCGTCTCACCGCTGCCGCAGCGCGCGATGTTGGCGATTTGCCGGGCTTCTTTATGGCGCAAGCCGCGTGCAATCGGTTGCCAGGCGCTTGCTGATGGTGCGCTGGAAGTCTTCCAACCCGCACGCGCCGTTCGCGTCTGAAGCGTCGCAATCGCGCAACCGCAATGCGCTGTTGTTCGCCAGTGTAAATGCCGTTGATGTTGGTAGCTCGCCCCGATTGCCTGAGCGTCCCTTCATCACAGGCGTCGGCATGTCGACGGCGTTGACCCGCACATAATAGTGCTGGTCCGCTGGATCGCGCCAAAGGGAGAATAGCCATTGTGCGGGCTGTCCCGCGTGTCTGATCGCCCGCGGCGCAGTGGTGGCGCCGTCGAGCATCGATGTCACCGCATCGAACATGGAGCCATCTCCCGAGATCCAATACACGCGGCTTTGCGTGCTCGCATATGTCCAGGGTACCGTTACGCCGAAGCGTTGCTGGGTCAGCGCCCCCAATACCTGACGCATCGCCAGCGTGCCGCGACGCGCCGTCAAGTAAGGCGATGCTCGCAACAAGGGCCCTTCGTCGTTTAGTGCGAATGCCACCACTCCCTCCGCGGTCGTCTTGCCCTGAATCAGCCGGGCACCGGGGCGGGAACGCACATCGCGCCGGAGCGCCGTGGCGTCGATCAGGCAGGCGCGACTGCCCACGCTGTCGAAAAGGGGATCAGGTCGACCCAGGTCGTTTTGCCGATGCACGGGAACGCCGCAGCCAGGCGCCATGGCATCGGCTGCGTGACGCGCGCTATCCGTGGCGGCAGCGGTGATATCAGCATGAACGTACAGTTGATCCGGGGCGGGGCAACCGTGTAGCGGCAGTAATTGCCAACCGCGCAGCCAGCCTGCTTCGTCCCGGGCCAATCGCGTTGCCGCTTCCGGGCGCGTCAACGCGATGACCGCCTGCAACTGCCAGCCGTTCGCGTCATTGGCGGACACGGTGCCGGGCCGGCTGTCGCCATCGGTGCCAGGTTGCAACGCCCGCACCTTCGTCGGGCCCGTGGCAAGCGCCAATGCCAGGCGCAGCGTATCGGGATCGATTGTCCTGACGCGTGGTGCCGGTGTCGCGGCGGTATTGTTGACGGATTGATAGTTCGGCGAGGCTGGATTCTGTGCGGCTTCATTGTCTACCGCCGTGCCGGCCGCGACGCTTGCAACGCGGCGGTCGGATCCGACCGTGATGACGCGCAGGTCTGACGGCACGGGGCGCGTGTCTACCACGGTGGACGTCGGGGTGGCCGGGCGCGATGCGGCGTTGGCGGGAACCGTCATGCTGACGGTCCCCGACGAGCGGGGCTGATCGTGTCCGGAAAGGGGGGCGGCCGTCGATGACGCCTTCCACTGCGCGATGAGCGCGCAACCTCCCATGCCAAGGCCTAAAGACAGACCGAGGACAAGCGGTGCGTGGCGGACATATCCGCCGAATAGCGCATGCACCGAGGCGCATGCGCGGGCGATCCGTGCTTTGTGTGTCATCGGTGCCATGGGTGCCTGCGCCTGATCTGCCAGTCTCGCATACGTTTCTCGTTCCGTTCCTCGCGCCGTCATGTCGCTCCTTCTCAGCCGCATGTTTCGCGTGTGCCGCGTGTTCGAGGAAAGCCGCCGGTAGAGCGATTGGCGTTCTTTGATATCGTTGCGCACACATCAAATTTATTGTCGCGCCATTTTCCAGAAAGCCGCGCGGAACGACAAGAGCTGTTTGAGCGCGCAGGGGCACGGACACGACGCGGCGATGCCCGTATCGCCGGGCGGGGGCGTACACGGGTGCCGGTGCGGCGTCATGGCGGAGACGATGGCGTGGGTAACGATGATGTGGATGTGGACATAGACTCGCGGTCGTGCTGCGGTCCGTGAAGGGGATCGCTACAATGGATTTTTTACCGGTGTACGTACGACGTACGGCGAAGCAGCGTGTTCTTCGTTGCCGGGACGCAATCAAACGAAGGAACCCGTAATGTTGTTGTCGAATTGGGAAATGATCGGAAGGCTGACCGGAGCGGCCATACTTGGTGGCGCGATCGGGTTCGAGCGGGAAAGGCTGTCGTGGGCTGCTGGCCTGCGCACGCATATGCTGGTCAGTGTCGGCAGTTGCTTGATGATTCTCGTATCCGCCTACGGATTCTCGAACATCATGCAGGCTGATCATGTGGTCCTAGACCCGTCTCGGATTGCCGCGCAAGTGGTTTCAGGGATTGGTTTTCTCGGTGCGGGTTCGATTATTCTGCGCAACGAAGTGGTTCGGGGTTTGACCACGGCTGCAAGTGTCTGGGCAGTCGCCGGTGTCGGTCTTGCGATGGGGGGCGGCATGTACATTCCCGCGACCGCGGCGACCCTGATCATCCTGCTGATTCTGGCAGGGATCAAGCCGCTGGAGGAACGATATCGCGCCAACCGGCAATCACACCAGATCGTCCTCGATGCGGAGCGAGGTGTGTTGACGCTACATGTGCTGCACGATGTGCTGGGGCCCGAGGCAGGCCGGGTGCGGCAATTCGTTGTCGAACGTCATGAAGAAGACGATAACCTTGATCAGATCCGTATCACGTTCTCGCGCGTGACGACAGGGCAATACCGGAAATCCGTGGAAGCGCTTCGGAAACTGCGGGGCGTTACGGTTCGGGATTGAGAGAGGAGGCAGCGTCAGCGCGTAACGCGGAAGGCTATCTCGACGGACACCATACGATGCGAGCACTTCGCAGTGCATCCGCTTCCAGAGATCTCGCCGGCGTTATACACTCGCCCGTTCGCGTTCTGGATGCGCTCGCCATCGGCGATGCGCATCTCGTCTCGTTGGCGCGCAGCAGCGCCGGGACTTCGCGATCCAGCGCCTTGAGCCGTTCCCGGTGATCGTGAGCCCCATCTCTCTCAAGATCAAATATCTCCTCGAAATCCAGGGCGCTTCAAGGCAAACGAATGAGCGATATGTTCCGCGGTTTCCAGTAGCGCTTCGCGCGACGCACCGTCGCGCGCTTGAATTGAAAAACCCTGCAATACCGCCGCCAGGTGTCGTGCGGTGGCGGCCAGTTGAGAACCTTCGACCCAAGGCGCAAGCACTGACGCGATGTCCTGGCGGATGCGGTCGCGGCGCTGGGCCAGTTCGCTGGCCAGTTCGTGGTGATCGGGGTGTGTGCATAGCATGCCGCTCGACACCATGCAGCTACGTTCCCCCTCTACGGAAGTGACCGTGTCGACAGCGGCGACGAGCAATCGGCGCACCGCCTCGGGCAGGGAGTCCGCCTGCTGGACGGCTGAACGGTCGATCAAACTGAACGCTTGCGAGTAACGATCTAGCGCTCGTCGATACAGGTTCGCTTTGCTGCCGAATACACCGTACAGGCTGGGTGGCGCCACGCCAATTGCCTTGGTCAGTTCATTCATGCCTACGCCTTCATAACCATGGCGCCAGAAGAGCCGCATGGCTGTTTCCACGGCCTTGTCTTCATCAAAGGCGCGTGGCCTGCCGGTTTTGCGGGACGAGGCGGGCTTTTCCGCGGGGCTTGTCTGTTTCATAGTGATCATTAAAAAACACTTGACGCCGTTCGTCAAGCTCCTCAGACTGATGTTTTTTAGCGATCACTAATAAAAATGATACCTAAATCTGAACCTCCGGCGTTCGTCTTGGTTCACGGTGCATGGCACGGCGGATGGTGCTATGCCCGGGTTGCCCGGATACTGCGTCGTAAGGGTTACGACGTTTTTACCCCGACTCTGACCGGCCTGGGCGAGCGTTCGCATCTGGCGTCTGCAGCGGTCAATGCGTCCACCCATGTACGAGACGTTCTCAACGTCATTGAATTTGAGGGGCTGACCGATGTGGTGCTCGTAGGCCACTCGTATGGCGGAAGTATCGTCACGGCTGTCGCAGATGCCGTCCCAGAAAAGGTCCGGTCGCTGGTCTACCTTGATGGTTTCATCGGCGAGGATGGAAAGTCTCTTTTCGACATGGACGCGCCGGCAGCCACCGCCGCGTACGTCGACATGGCCCAATCGCACGGGGGGCACACCGTACCGCCGCTTCCGGCCGCCGTATTTGGTGTCAATCCTGACGATCAGGCGTGGGTAAATTCGCGGACGACCTCCGGTTCGTTGGCTTGCTGGACTGAGCGATTACGTCTGACCGGGCGTCATGAGTCTGTTACCAACCGCTCATATGTGCTTGCAACCGGATGGACTGGCCCATTTACGAAGTTCTACGACCGTGCCTGTGCTGAAAACTGGCGAACATACGCGTTCGACTGTGGGCATGATGTCATGATTGATATGCCTCAGGACACCGCGGACGTTATTGAGCAGGCCGCTTCACCAGGAGCAACGATCGTGTCGCGGCACTCTCCTCGCCATAAACTTATCAGGAGTGCCACGCATGTTTGAATCGAACGCTGCCATCGCTCCACCATTTTTCCCGTCATGGCAACGCATCGATGCCGAGGCAGGTGGCGTGCATTTCGCTGGCGCGATGGGAGGCGATGGTCCGCCGTTGCTGCTGATTCACGGTTATCCCCAGACCCACATCGCCTGGCGGAAAGTGGCTCCGGAACTGGCCGAACACTACACCGTGATCGTTCCGGACCTGCCAGGCTACGGTTCCAGTCGCCCCAGTGACATGTCGCCACGATGGACCAAGCGACGTGCCGGCCACGCGCTTGCCGCGCTCATGACCCACCTTGGTCATGAGCGCTTTGCGGTCGTCGGCCACGACCGCGGCGCACGCGTCGGATATCGGCTTGCACTCGACCATCCGACAAGGATATCGGCCTATGCATCACTTGCTGTGCTACCCACCGCGGACGCGATGGCGGCCATGGACTATCGCGCTGCAGCGCGCGCCTTCCATTGGTTTTTCCTTGCCCAGGAAGCCGACTTGCCTGAACGCCTGCTTGCCGCCGCCCCCGACGCCTTTATTGACCAAGCGCTGGACAGGATGACCGACGGCAGAGACATCATCGAGCCAGCGGCCTTAGACGCCTATCGAGCTGCGTTTCGTGACCCCTTGGTGCGACATGCCATCTGCGAGGATTATCGCGCCGCGATGAACGAAGACCTCGCGCTCGACCTGGGTGACCTTAAGGCGGGACGCAAGATGCCTTGCCCGGTTCTCGTGTTATGGCCTGAGGCCGATCATCCATCCAAACAACGTACACCGATCGACACCTGGCTGCGATGGGCAGACGATGTAAGCGGAAAGGCGACTTCGGGTGGGCATCTTCAGCCTGAAGATGCGCCTGGGGAAGTGCTGGAATCACTCTTGCCATTTCTCACAATATGTACAACGAAGCAATGAAAGCAAGCGCGATACGTTGAGTTGGTATTCAATCTTCCGCCTTTCGATATTGGATTGCTTCCGCGACGTGTTGCGTGGTGGGCAGATCGCTATTGTCAAGATCCGCGATCGTGCGGGCCAGACGGAGTACGCGATGGTGCCCGCGGGCCGACCAACCAAAGCGTTGCATGGCGCGCGCGAGGAGATCGCGCGAAGCGTCGTCGAGGCGGCAATGCTGCGCCAACTGCCGTGCGTCGAGCATGGCGTTGGCACAACCTTGCCGTGTCGTCTGACGATGCCGGGCTGCTTGTACCCGCGCCCGCACGTTCGCGCTGCACTCACCGCGCGGGCGCTGGCGTTCCACCGCGCTCGTTCGCGTTCCGGCGTGCCGAGGCGCGCTATTCCCCGACATCAATTCCATCGGCGTCAATGCCGCCAGTGTCAGCCGCATATCGATCCGATCGAGCAAGGGGCCCGAGATGCGGGCCTGATACCGTTGTACGATCGCCTCGCTACAGCGGCATCGTCCCGACGGGTCGCCGGCATATCCGCAAGGGCAGGGGTTCATCGCCGATACCAACTGGCAAACGGCGGGAAAGTGGGCTTGCTTGCCCGCACGGCTGATTGTTATATGACCGGTTTCGAGCGGTTCCCGCAACATATCCAGCGTACGCCGATCGAACTCCGTCAATTCGTCAAGAAACAAGACGCCGTTATGCGCCAGTGACACCTCTCCGGGCCTCGGCGGATTGCCGCCGCCAACAAGGGCGGCCGCGCTCGCGGAATGGTGCGGTGCGCGGAACGGACGCAGGCGCCACCGTAAAGGGTCGAATCGCGCGGCGCTGCTGAGCAAGGAGGCCGAGGAAAGCGCTTCCGCGTCGGACATGGGCGGCAGGATACCCGGCAGACGCGCCGCTAGCATCGATTTACCGGCGCCCGGTGGACCGACCATCAGGATGTGATGGCCTCCCGCCGCCGCGACTTCGAGTGCGCGCCGTGCCGCGGCTTGACCAATGACATCCGCCAGATCTGGCATACCACCGGTACCGGGCGAAGTGTCCGGGGACGTCGCTTTCGAACGACAATGAAGTGTCGCCGTGCCGCTACCGTTATTGCCGTTGCGGCTCTTGCCCTCTTCCCGGCCATCACCGCAGCAATCGTCGATGACATGGCCGTCGTGGCACGTCCCCGCGACTGTGCGGGCGATTTGCGCGCCACGTTCGCCGCGCAGGTGGGCACACAGGGCAGGGAGATCGAGCGCGCCGTAGACCACGCTGCCTGGGACGTAAGCCGCTTCGCGTGCATTGCCGAGGGGAAGGTAAAGCGCTATTGACGCGACGTCGCCGCCCTGTGCGGGTGCGTATGCCGGTGTCGGCATTGCCTGCCGCGTAGCGGCAACCGTGCTGCAACTCAGCGCGAACGCACCCTGTATGGCCCGCAGTTCGCCGTTCAGCGACAACTCGCCGACGAACACCGCGTTGCGCAGTGCACTTTCCGGTAATTGGCCGCTGGCGACGAGAATGCCCAGCGCAATTGGCAAATCAAAACCGCCAGAGGCCTTCGGCACGTCGGCAGGTGCCAGGTTGACCGTGATGCGGCGCGGCGGAAACGTAAAACCACAGTGATGTAGTGCGGCTCGCACGCGTTCGCGGCTCTCCCGTACCTCGGCATCCGGGAGTCCGACGATGGCGCAACCGGGCAGGCCATTGGCCAAATGCACCTCGACGGTGACTGGCAATGCCATGCCAATGGTCAGGGTCCGGCTGTGGACCACGGCTATCGTCATCGTGCGACCCCTTTTGTGTTCGTTACATCATTCATTAAAGGAGAGGTCGCCGCGCGCGCATGTCAGCGGGATGTGCTGCCCGGCGTGCCCGCGGTATTCGCCTGCTGCTCGAGGCTGGCGACACGGTGCTCGAGCTCCTCCAGGCGCTGACGCGTCCGCGCCAATACCTGCGCTTGCGTGTCGAAATCCTCGCGCGTGACAATGTCAAGTTTCGCGAAGCCTTGGGCAAGGACTGCCTTTACATTGCGCTCGACATCTTTCGCCGGGGATTGCCGCAACAGGTCAGCAATCCTCTCTTGCGCATCTTTCAGAAAAGCTTCGGGTTTCATATTTATCCTTGTATGCACTTTATTGGTGCGGGAGGCGGTGTGTGGCGGAAAAGCACCAACAAAGTGCGCACCAAAATGGACAAAGAGCGTGGTATTTTACGTGCGTACCACAGTCAAGGCCGCTGAAATGGGCGTGCCGCCATACCGTCACGGATGCACTCTAGCATGAACCAAACGAGGATTTGTCAGGGATGAAAAGGGTTTGACCGTCTGGACTACAGCCCGTTCGCGCCGCGTCTCTGTTCCCTTGGCGTCCGGGAACGTCGACGACTCTTGGCATGGCATAAGGCTTGCCTAGGGGTGGACTGGTCCTGCGATAAGCAATCCGAAAACCTTCGGTACCAGGGGTGTGCCGATGGCAACATCGGGACCGTGAGAGCACCGTAGCGCGTCCGCTTCACGGCGCATGCGCATCGCGGATCGACTTTCACTGAGCGAGGAGCCGATTAATTGGAGCATGCGATGAAACTCATTACAGCAATCATCAAGCCGTTCAAGCTCGACGAAGCGCGCGAATCGCTGTCGGCGCTCGGCGTCTCCGGGATTACTGTCACGGAGGTCAAGGGTTTCGGACGGCAAAAGGGGCACACCGAGCTGTATCGCGGTGCGGAGTATGTCGTGGACTTTCTGCCGAAGGTGAAGATCGAGGCGGCGGTTTCCGACGATCTCGTCGATCAGGCGATCGAAGCGCTCGAGCGCTCCGCGCGCACGGGCAAGATCGGCGACGGCAAGATCTTCGTCACGCCGATCGAGCAGGTGATTCGTATTCGGACCGGGGAAACGGGCGCTGACGCGCTGTGAGTGAGACAGAAGAGGGAATAGCAAATGCGTAAATTCTTGTTGGGCATTCTGATGGCGGGATCGCTGCTCGGGGCAGTGGTAGCTCCCGCGGTAGCGCAGGATGCGGCATCCGCAGCGTCGGCCACGCCGGCGGCAGCATCATCGGCGGCTCCGGCCTCCACTCCGTCGGCAGCGCCCGATGCGGGCTCCGGCACGGCGGCAGCGGCAGCGGCGTCGGGTGCTTCTGCTCCGGCAGCGGCGGCGCCAGCGGCACCGACCGAGCCGTTCTCCGTGGATGCGTCCAAGATCTCCAGCGGTGACACGGCCTGGATGTTGACGTCGACGGCACTCGTGCTGTTCATGACGATTCCGGGTCTGGCACTGTTCTACGGCGGCATGGTCCGCAAGAAGAACGTGCTGGCGACGATGATGCAGAGCTTCGCGATCTGCTGCGCGGTCACGATCGTCTGGATGGTGCTGGGCTATACCTTGGCGTTCACGCCGGGCAGTGGCTTCCTCGGCAACTTCTCGCGGGCGTTCCTGAGCGGCATGACGTACGCGAAGTCGGCGGACGGTGCAACGGTCACGGAAACGGTCAGCCACTTGGCGCCGACGATTCCCGAATCTGTCTACATGATGTTCCAGATGACGTTCGCGATCATCACGCCGGCCCTGATCACCGGTGCGTTCGCTGACCGGATGAAGTTTTCGGCGATGCTGGTGTTCTCGGTGCTGTGGTCGATCATCGTCTACGCGCCGTTGGCACACATGGTCTGGGAACCGACGGGTTGGCTCGCGGCTTCAGGCGTGCTGGACTTCGCCGGTGGTACGGTTGTTCACATCAACGCCGGTATCGCTGGTTTGGTTGCCGCGCTGGTCCTGGGCAAGCGGATTGGTTATCAGCGTGAAATCATGGCGCCGCACAATCTGGTGCTGACGCTGGCTGGTGCCGCCATGCTGTGGGTGGGCTGGTTCGGCTTCAACGCGGGTTCGGCAGTGGCAGCGGACGGCCGTGCCGGCATGGCGATGGCAACAACTCAGATCGCAACGGCGGCCGCGGCGCTGGGCTGGATCTTCGCCGAGTGGATTTCGCATGGCAAGCCCTCGGCCCTGGGTCTGGCCTCGGGCGCGGTAGCAGGTCTGGTTGCCATTACCCCCGCGGCGGGCTTCGTCAATCCGACGGGCGCGTTGATCATCGGTATCGTTGCTGGCGTCGTCTGCTTCTGGGGTGCAACCTGGCTCAAGAACAAGATGGGCTGGGACGATTCGCTGGACGCTTTCGGCGTGCACGGTATCGGCGGTATCATTGGTGCGGTGTTGACCGGCGTATTCGTTCAACCGAGCATCGGCGGCCTGGACGGCAACGTGCTGACGCAGATCAAGGGGGTTGTGACGACGTTGGTCTACAGCGGCGTGCTGACCTTCGTCCTGCTGAAGATCGTCGACGTGATCATCGGGTTGCGTGTCACGGAAGACGAAGAGCGCGAAGGTCTCGACGTCTCGCTGCACGGCGAGCACGTGGAGTAATAACAGGGCGCCATCGGGGAGGGCCGTGCATCGCACCTCCCGGTATGCCGTTTCACTGACGGACCCGCCTTTCGGCGGGTTTGTCATTTGGGCCGACCGTCCGGCGCGAGTGCGCTGTCATCCGTGGCGCAATCGACGTCTTGGGGGGGGCGCGCCCGCCGTGAACGCGATCGCATGCAAGCCCAATTCGCGATTTCCGTAGCGATGTTGCATCTCGCTCGTTTCATCGTTGCCACCGATGACGACGGGCGGCGTACGGGGCGATGACGTTAAGGCACACCACCTTAAGGCAGCGCCCGCCAACAGGAAAAGAGCCAGCTTTCGCAGAACACGGGAGAGATGGTATTCCTTCTTTCACATGTCACGCTCAATCGTTGCAATTCGCGCCTTGAAACGGGTGCGTGCGGCCCCATATGTAAGCGCGTCATGACGTTTTATGCCGGGCGGTCGGAAAAAATGACCCGCCGGTCATCAATCGGATCTCGGGGCGTCGGGTGATAAAATTAGGCTGATCAAACACTTATCGCGGTGTGGTCCAGGGTGCCCGCGCAATATCGAAGTTGGCCTGATTTTTGCGCTACGATGAGCCCTTCCCGTGCCCAACGGGCCGGCCTGTGCGTGACGCATGGCACCGGACGGCAGGGAATTTTGTCCTCCATGTTTCGGACGCGGGCGGATAAGGATTTGACCGATCTGGGGGTCGTGTCTGGTCTGTGAAAGACGGTTTTCAAAGTCTCTCCGCTCTATATAAGCATACAATCCCCCACATTAACCGCCCGCGAGATATTAATGGTTCCGCATCTTGTTACCGCGCTGAACGGTCCCTTGCTCGAATTGGAAAGGAAGATCCTCGATGCCACACCGGCGATCGAGCGTTGGTTCCGACTCGAGTGGCAGGAGCATACGCCGCCGTTCTATTGCTCGGTGGACTTGCGCAATGCAGGCTTCAAACTGGCGCCCGTGGACGCCAATCTCTTTCCCGGTGGTTTCAACAACCTGCCGCCAGAGATGATTCCCCTGGCGGTGCAGGCATCGATGGCCGCCATCGAGAAAATCTGCCCCGACGCGAAGAATCTGCTGTTGATCCCGGAAGGCGGGCATCACAGCCGCGCTTATCTCGAAAATCTGGCGCAGTTGTCGTCGATCATGCGGCAGGCGGGCTTGAATGTCCGGATCGGCTCGCTCGACGACGACCTGATGGACCCGATGACCGTGACGCTGCCTGACGGTCAGACGCTGGTGTTCGAGCCGGTGCAGCGCATGCCGCGGCGCCTCGGCATGCAGAACTTCGACCCATGCTCGATTCTGCTGAACAACGATTTGTCTGGCGGTATTCCACGTGTGCTCGAGAATCTGAACGAGCAATACCTGCTGCCGCCGCTGCATGCCGGATGGGCCGTGCGGCGCAAGTCGAACCACTTTGCCTGCTATGACGACGTGGCCAAGCGCTTCGCCAAGGTTGTCGATGTCGATCCCTGGATGCTGAATCCGTATTTCGCGAAGGTCAACGATGTCGATTTCCAGGAGCGGATCGGCGAGGAACGGTTGGCCGACGCGATCGATTCGGTGCTGAAGAAGGTCGCGAAGAAATATCGCGAATACGGCATCGGCGAGAAGCCGTACGTAGTCGTCAAGGCGTCCGCGGGAACGTACGGCAACGGTGTGATGACGGTCCACGACGCGGCCGAGGTGGCCGGCCTCAGCAAGCGCGACCGGAACAAGATGGCGACTGGCAAGGAAGGCATCGAAGTCCATGACGTGATCGTCCAGGAGGGCGTGCCCACGTTCGAGCGCGTCAATGACGCCGTGGCCGAGCCGGTGGTGTATATGATCGACCGCTATGTCGTGGGCGGGTTCTACCGGGTGCATCAGAACCGTGAGCGCGACGAGAACCTGAATGCACCGGGAATGCAGTTCGTCCCCTTGTCGTTCGAGAGCGCGGCGATGCCCGACCAGCACGCCGCGGCTGCCGCGCCGCCCAACCGGTTCTATCTCTACGGCGTGGTCGCGCGCCTGTCATTGCTGGCTGCGTCCATCGAACTGGAAAAAACCGATCCGGAGGCCATACAGGTCTGATCCATGAAAATTCTGTTCATCGCCGATCCGCTGGAACAATTCAAGATCTATAAGGACTCGACCTACACGATGATGGTCGAGGCGCATCGTCGAGGCCACACCGTGTTTGCCTGTGAGGCGCAGACGCTGGCCCTGGAAAGCGGCGCGGTGTCCAGCGTCTCCAGCCAGATCGACATCGTTGGTGACGAGCAATCGCATTGGTTCGCCCGTCAGCCTGCGCGGCAGCGCGTGTTGACCGACTTCGACGCGATCCTGATGCGGAAGGATCCGCCTTTCGACATGGAATACGTCACCGCGACGTGGTTGCTCGAAATCGCCGAGCGGGCGGGTGCACGCGTATTCAACAAGCCACGGGCAATCCGCGACCATTCGGAAAAACTGGCGATCGGCGAATTCGCGCAATTCACCGCGCCGACGCTGGTGACGCGGAATGCCGCCCAATTGCGCGCGTTCCATGCGACCCACCGGGACGTCATTTTGAAGCCGCTCGACGGCATGGGCGGCACCGGTATTTTTCGCGTGCGGGACGACGAATTAAACCTCGGTGCGATTATCGAGACGCTGAGTGATAATGGTGCCCGCACCATCATGGCGCAGCGCTACATCCCGGAAATCAAGCAGGGTGACAAGCGCATTCTGCTGATCGGTGGCAAACCGGTGCCGTTTTCCTTGGCGCGCATTCCGCAGGGCACGGAGGTACGTGGCAACCTTGCCGCGGGAGGCGTCGGGCGTGCGCAGCCCCTGTCGGCGCGGGACCGGGAGATTGCGGAGACCCTGGCGTCGGTCCTCTATCCACGTGGCTTGTTGCTAGTAGGGCTGGATGTAATCGGTGATTGCCTGACCGAGGTCAACGTCACCAGTCCGACCTGCTTCCGGGAGATCATGGATCAGACTGGCTGTGACGTGGCCGCGCTGTTCGTCGATGCCCTTGAGACCACCGCCAATGCCTGATCCAATCGACGCGCGGTAGGCTGCTGTCGAGAAGGGTTTATGGCAACACTTTGATGACCGGTCCATCATTGTGCAGCGCACTTCGGCCGCCGGAATGTTACAATCGATTTAAAACCTGACGCTTTCCCGTCAATCCGGGCGGAAACGTCATGTTCGCGCGCATGTAACGTACCAGGGTTGGTGCGAGTGCCGCGGGGCGCAGTATCGCCGGGAGGTCGCGTAATCTTGACACGCGTGCCTCATCGGCGGCGGCTGGCGGTAGACCGGCACCTCCCCCGATATTCGCAGCGATGGCGCGCCTGGCAACTCGAGCCTTTCGGGGCTGGAAAAAAATGGCCGGTATTTTGATTGTTGCTCACGCCCCGCTGGCAAGTGCGCTGCGGGATTGTCTGAAACACATCTACTGCGGATTGCCTGCGCAGATTGGTGCAATCGACGTATTGCCCGATAGTGATCCCGCCGCTGTCGAAGAAGTCGCGCGTGCGGAAATCGAGCACCTGAAAGACAGCAATGGCACGCTGGTCTTTTCTGATTTATATGGCGCAACCCCGGCAAATATCGCCGGGAGGCTGGCGTCGATACCCAATGTTCGGGTGCTTTCCGGCGTGAATCTGCCGATGCTGCTTCGTGCGATCTGCTATCGCACCACATCGCTGGACATGCTGGTCGAAAAGACGTTGGCCGGTGGCACCAATGGCATTCAGGCGGTCGCGCAGGCGGCACCCTACGTTTTCCCCGTTCCCCCGGTTACCTGTCCGTCCGAGCACCATGCAGCGCGAAGAAATCACCATCATCAATAAACTCGGGCTGCATGCGAGAGCATCGGCTAAACTGACGCAGTTGGCAGGCAAGTTTGCCTGCGAGATCTGGATGTCGCGCAATGGACGCCGGATCAATGCAAAGAGCATCATGGGCGTGATGATGCTAGCGGCGGGCATTGGCAGTACGGTGTTGGTAGAAACCGAAGGCGCCGATGAAGCCGATGCCATGACGGCGCTGAAAGGGCTGATCGCCGACAAATTCGGTGAAGGCCAGTAAGCGCATTCGCACGCGTCGTCGTCACCCTCTTTCCTCCGTCCTGCGCGTGCTTTGTGGCATTCAACCCCATCGACCTCTTTTGTTGGGAGCGCGCGCGTGTCTTTCACTCTGCATGGGATTCCGGTTTCGAAAGGCATCGCCATTGGTCGTGCCTGCCTGATCGGATCGGCCGCGATCGACGTCGATCACTATGTCGTCGAGCCGGGTGACGTCGACGCAGAGGTGCAACGGTTCCGGACGGCGCAAGACGCCGTGGGCGCGGAGCTGGAAGTCTTGCGTGCGGAACTGCCGCCCGATGCGCCCGGCGAAATGGACGCCTTCCTGAACGTCCACGGCCTGCTATTGCGCGACGCCATGCTCGGCGACGCGACGGTGGAGTTGATCCGCACCCGGCGCTACAACGCCGAATGGGCCTTGACCGAGCAGTTGGCCAGCCTGATCCGGCACTTCGACGAAATGGACGATCCCTATCTGCGGGAACGTCGCGCCGACGTCGAGCAGGTCGTGGAACGTGTCCTGAAGGTACTGGCCGGTCATCCGTCCGCGGCGTTACTGGTGGCCGAACGCACGCGTGATGGAGACATGGAGATGATCGTGGTTGCACACGATATCGCCCCGGCCGATATGCTGCAGTTCAAGACGCAACGTTTCTGCGGCTTCGTCACCGACTTGGGTGGCCGTACTTCTCACACCGCCATCGTCGCGCGCAGTTTCGGGATCCCTGCGGCAGTTGGCATGCAGCAAGCGAGTACCTTGATCCGGATGGACGATGTGATCATTGTGGATGGCGAGCGCGGCGTCGTCATCGTTTCGCCACCAGAGACCGTGCTGGAGGAGTACCGCTACCGGCAAAGCGAACGCGCGCTCGAGCAACGCAAGCTGCAGTTGTTGCGCTCGGCCAGTACGCAGACGTTGGACGGCACGCCCGTGCATCTGCACGCCAACATCGAATTGCCGGACGATGGATTGGCGGCGTCTGCCGCAGGTGCTACCGGGGTCGGCTTGTTTCGAACCGAATTCCTGTTCATGAACCGGCGCGGCACCTTGCCCGATGAGGATGAACAACTGGCGCAGTACCAGCGCGCGATCGAGGCGATGAATGGTCTGCCGGTGACGATTCGGACCATTGACGTGGGCGCTGACAAGCCGCTCGACTCGCGTACCGGCGAGGGTTTCGAGGCGGAGATGAACCCGGCCCTGGGGCTGCGCGCCATTCGGTGGTGCCTGTCAGAGCCCCAGATGTTCTTGACGCAGTTGCGTGCGATACTGCGCGCCTCGGCGCATGGTCCGGTTCGCATTCTGATCCCGATGCTGGCGCATGCCAGCGAGATGGATCAAACGTTGGCGTTGATCGACGAGGCCAAGACGCAGTGCGACGCTGCCGGCATCAAATACGATCCGAACGTGCCGATTGGTGCGATGATCGAGATCCCGGCCGCGGTATTGGCTCTGCCCTTGTTCCTGAAACGTTTCGATTTCCTGTCAATCGGGACCAATGACCTGATCCAGTACACGCTGGCAATCGACCGTGCGGACAACGCCGTTGCGGCGTTATTCGACCCGTTGCATCCTGCTGTCCTGAAATTGCTGAGCATGACGATCAGCGAGGCGAACCGCGCCAAGATTCCGGTGGCGGTCTGTGGTGAAATGGCGGGTGACCCGCTGATGACGCGACTGCTGCTCGGGATGGGTCTGCGTGAGTTCTCGATGCACCCGAGCCAATTGCTGTTGGTGAAGCGCGAAGTGTTACGCTCGGATCTCGAAAAGCTGGAAAAATGTGTCGCCGACCTTGCGGCAATGGTGGAGCCTGCCGAGATTCAGGCGACCGTGGCCCGGCTGACGGCGTTGTAGCGCGCGATGAACATCGGAGGCAAGCCGGCGGGAACTGTGGCGGCGCGCCCGTTATATCGCATGCGGTCGTGTCGCGCCTGCATGACCGCTGCAGACCGGGCAATCCGGTTGCCGTGAGACCTTGAACTCGTTCCAACGCATGGTCAGGCTGTCGAGCATCAGCAGTCTGCCGGACAGTGTCTCGCCCATTCCCCCGGACAGCACCTTCAACGCCTCGCCTGCCTGGATCGCCCCGATGATCCCGACCGTCGGGGCAAACACCCCCATCGTCGCGCAGGATGCCTCTTCTGGCGCAGGCTCGGGTGGAAACATGCACGCATAGCAGGGTGCGTCGTCGTCGGTGAGATCGAACGTCGTCACCTGGGCATCGAATCGCAATGCCGCTCCGGACACGAGCGGTACCCGATGCGCTACGCAGGCACGATTGATGGCCTGGCGAATGCGGAAGTGATCGGTGCAGTCGAGCACCACATCGGCCAACGGCACCTCGCGCGCCAGCAGGGCATCGTCGGCGGGGGTGCGAATAGCGCGGAAGAGAACATCAGCGTTGAGACGGGCCGCCGTGTCCGCCAAGGAGTCGACCTTGGCCTGGCCCACGCTGGCGGTGGTATGCGCTATCTGTCGCTGTAGATTGGTGAGGTCGACATCGTCACCGTCGATCACCGTCAGTTGCTTGATGCCGGCCGCCACCAGATACAGCGCCGCCGGACATCCCAGCCCGCCCGCGCCGATGATCAGGACACGGGCGTTGCATACGGCCTGCTGAACCTCGATACCCCATTCATCCAGCAGGATGTGCCGCGAATACCGCAGCAACTGCGCATCGTTCATTTGCCGGCCGGTGCCGAGGCGCCGGGGACTGCCGGCAACGCGGGCTTGGTCGTGACCACGGGGGCCGATGCATCAACCGGCGGCTTCGCGGCCGACAGCGTACGTTCGGCTGCCGACTTCGACAACTGTACCGGCAAGCCCTTGAACTTGTTCAATGCCTGTTGCAGCATGAAGTCCGCATTCGCGCCGGTTATCGTTCCGAAATCAGGCGGTTGGCGATTGCGCTCCTTCTGACGCTGTTCCGGCGTCATCTTGTCGTTGCGTTCTTCCAGTTGGCGCAGTTGCTCCATCCGGTCTGCTTCCCGTGTCTCGGCTTCCTTCTTCTCGTTCGGGTCCTGCAGGTTGGCCAGATGGTTCGTGTAGTCCACTTCACGTGTCACCAGCGCATCATCCGGGTCGCCTTCGGCAAACTGGTCGACGGTCAGGTCCGGACGGATTCCCTTGTTCTGTATGGAACGGCCGCTCGGTGTGTAGTAGTACGCCGTCGTCAGACGCAACGCGGTATCGGCGGTCAGCGGCCGGACCGTTTGCACGGAACCCTTGCCGAATGTCGTCTTGCCCATGATCAGCGCGCGATGATGATCCTGCAGCGCGCCCGCGACGATTTCGGAGGCCGACGCCGAGTAGGCATTGGTCAACACGATCATCGGCACGCTCTTGAACTCGTCGGGCAGGCCCTTGAGCGGATCGGTGGTCATGCCTGGCAGACGATAGTTGTCGAACGTGTCGCGATAGGCCTGCTTCGAATCGGCGATCTGGCCGTTCGTCGACACCACCAGGGAATTGGCCGGCAGGAACGATCCGGCCACGCCCACCGCGCTTTGCAGCAAGCCGCCGCCGTTGTTACGCAGGTCCAGCACCAAGCCCTTCAGGTTCGGCTGTTGGCGCGCGATATCGCGCAGCGCGGCGGCCAGATCCGGTACCGTCTTTTCCTGGAAACTCGTGATCCGGACCCACGCGTAACCCGGCTCCTCGATCTTGTACTTGACGCTCTTGACGACGATTTCCGCACGGGTCACCGTGAGCGGGAACGTGCGCTGGTCCGATTTGCGGAAGATCGTCAACGTGACCTTCGAACCCGGCGCGCCGCGCATGCGCTTGACCGATTGATCGAGCGTCATCCCACGTACAGGCGTGTCGTCGATGCGGGTGATCAGGTCACCAGGACGGATACCGGCCTTCGCGGCGGGCGTGTCCTCGATTGGCGAGATCACCTTGATCAGGCCGTCTTCCGACGAGATTTCGATGCCGAGCCCCGCGAAGCGGCCCTGCGTCTGTTCCTGGAGTTCCTGGTAGTCGGTCTTATCCAGATACGACGAATGCGGGTCGAGGCTGGACACCATGCCCTTGATGGCGGCGGTCAACAGCTTCTTGTCGTCTACCGGCTCGACATATTCATGCTTGATCTGTCCGAAAACTTCCGCCAGCAAGCGGAGTTGATCCAATGGCAACGGCGCTACCGCAGCCGCAGCCGTGTTGTTCGCAGTGGTCTGGGCGGCCGCTGAAATCTGCAGTGTGGCCAGCACGCCGGTCGCCAGACCGGCAACGATCAATACCAGGTGCTTCAGGTGTTTGCGCATAACGAAGGTGGGAATGAGCGGATTGGTCCGCGTGCAAAACGGGCGAATTAGGAAAATACGTTAGAACGCGCCGTTATCGACGGGTATCCCAGGCAGTATAGCGTGGTTTGCGTGCATGATTTGAACCGGTGTTGCCTGAGCAAGGCGGGTGAAAGGCCGTGCGCGGGCGCCGTCCAGGTTCGGCGTGGGCCGGGCGGGCGCCAGATGCGCGCGCCCGCCCGGCGCGGATTTATTTCGCCTTGCCCTGGTTCGCCACGGCAGCTTGCGCTTTGGCGATGGCGTCGGCATCGCCTAGATAGTAATGCTTGATCGGCTTCAGGTCTGCATCCAGTTCATAGACGAGCGGGATGCCGTTCGGGATATTCAGGCCGACGATATCGTCGTCCGGGATGCTGTCCAGGTATTTGACCAGCGCACGGATGGAGTTGCCATGCGCGGCGATCACCAGGCGCTTGCCGCCGCGCAATGCCGGCGCGATCGACTCGTTCCATAACGGCATGACGCGTGCCACGGTGTCTTTCAGGCACTCGGTCAGCGGCAATTGCTCCCGTGGCACCTTGACGTAACGTGGATCGCGGGCCCACTTGTCGGCTTCCGCGGCATCCAGCGCCGGTGGCGGGGTGTCGTAGCTGCGACGCCAGACCAGCACCTGTTCATCGCCGTACTTCTGCGCGGTTTCCGCCTTGTTCAGACCCGCGAGCGCACCATAGTGACGCTCGTTCAAGCGCCAGGAATGCACGACGGGCACATACATCAAGTCCATTTCGTCTTGCACATGCCACAGCGTGCGAATCGCACGTTTCAGCACCGAGGTGTAGGCGATATCGAAGGTGAAGCCGGCATCCTTCAGCAGTTTGCCGGCTTGCCGGGCTTCGGTCGCGCCTTTTGCGGTCAGATCGACATCAACCCAGCCGGTAAAGCGATTTTCCTGATTCCAGGTGGATTCGCCGTGGCGAATCAGAACGAGTTTGTACATGGCGAAACATCGGTAGTGGATAATGCGGCCTGCGCGCGAATGCCTGGATGCCAGGCCACACGGGGTTCCCCCCGGGGAGAGGAGGCCTCCACCAGGCAGGCGCCGGGTGCTTGATTCGCGCGCATCTATCCCCACATTCTAGAGTGTCCGGCGCACAACCGTACCATTGCGCCGACGCAATTGGCCCGAAAATCCGGCGAGACTGTCTATAATGCGCGAATTCCCTTTTTGCGGCGGTCGCCTGTGAAGTTTTTTACAAATCCCTTCAACCTTGTCCTGATCGTCGTCGTCGTGGTTTCCGGCGTGATGTTGTTGTGGCCCACGTTGACGCGGCGCAACCGTGGGCTGTCGTCCAGTGAAGCCATTTTGCTGATAAATCGCCGGAATGCGGTTGTCATCGACGTCCGCACTGCCCAGGCGTACGCGGTGGGGCATTTGCCGCAGGCGCGGCACCTTCCCGCTGCTGATCTGTCGGCGAAGGCGCAGCAGGTGGCAAAAAACAAGGTGACCCCGGTGATCGTCGTCTGCCAGACCGGCCAGCAATCGGCCAAGGCGCTCGACGTGCTGCAACAGGCTGGTTACACCGAAGTCCATTCGCTGCAAGGCGGTGTGGACGGCTGGCAGAAAGCAGGGTTGCCAGTGGTGGCATCGAAAGCGTGACATGCTGGGAAGGTCCCTGAACGCATCCGTCCGGTTCGGCCGCGCCTCGCGAGGCGTGCGGTGACCGATGTAATGGGCGCGGCATCGAATGCATGAAGCAAGGAGCAAACGAATGAGTAACCCACAAGACAAAGGCGCACATCACGTCGTGATGTACAGCACGCAGGTCTGTCCGTATTGCCAGATGGCGGAACGCTTGCTGAAGCAGCGAGGCGTCGAGCACGTCGAGAAAATTTTGATCGACAAGGACCCCGAGCAGCGGGCAGCCATGATGTCCCGTACCGGCCGCCGCACCGTGCCGCAGATTTATATCGGTGAAACGCATGTTGGTGGCTATGACGACCTGTCCGCACTGGACCGCGCCGGTGGCCTGATGCCGCTGTTGGATGGTGCGGTAACGGGCAGTTGACCCGCTTGCCCGCTGTGCCGCGTCCGCGTTCGCGTGTTGTGGCGGCCACCGGGCGGCACCCCGGATACCACCTGTTTGCGCGTTGTCGCGCATGATGGGTTGGCGTATTGCACCGGCGATATGATCCGCATGTCGCCGGTTTATTTTCTGAGATGATCGATGAGCGACCAAAACGACCAGCCTTTCTTCAATATCCAGCGTATCTACCTGAAGGATACGTCCCTGGAACTGCCCAATGCTCCGCAGATTTTCCTTGAGCAGGAAATGCCGCAGGTGGAAGTGGAAGTGATGGTCAAATCCCAGCAGTTGCAGGAAAACGTCTACGAAGCGAGTGTCATCGGCACAGTGAAGGCCAAGGTCGGCGAGAAGGTGGCGTTTTTGGTGGAAGCGACGCAAGCAGGCATCTTCGATATCCGTAACTTGCCGGCGGATCAGCTCGATCCCGTTCTGAATATCGCTTGCCCGCAGATCCTGTTTCCGTACCTCCGCTCGAACATCGCCGATGTGCTGACGCGCGCGGGGTTCCCGCCGATTCACCTGGCGGAAATCAACTTCCAGATGCTATACGAGCAGCAACAGCAACAGCAACAGCAGCAGGCCGGCGGCCCGGATAGCGACATCATGGTCGCCCAGAGCGCGCCGCAGACGCACTGAGCGTCCGCATGAAAATAGCAGTATTGGGCGCCGGTGCCTGGGGTACCGCGGTTGCCGCCCATCTCGCCCGCCGCCACGACGTGGTGCTGTGGGCGCGTGATGCCACGCTCGTTGCCCGTCTCGCGGCGAATGGCACCAATGAAATCTACCTTCCTGGCTGCCCGTTGCCGGCCATGCTGCGCTATGGCACGGACCTCGCGGCAGCCGTCGCGCATGGCGCGCCTGATGCCACCGTTTCTCCCACGCTGCTGGTTCTGGCAACGCCCGTTGCCGGCCTGCGTCCGATGCTGTCGCGACTGACGGGATTGGACGGCGCCGGCCCGATGTTGTTGCCGGCCGGTACGACCATTGTCTGGCTGTGCAAGGGCTTCGAGGCCGGGTCAGGCAAATTGCCGCATCACGTTGCCACCGATGTCCTGGAGGCCGCGTATCCTGGCGCGCAGAACGTTGCACGGCCGGCTTTGGGGGTGCTGACCGGCCCCAGCTTCGCGAAGGAGGTCGCGTTGGGTCTGCCGGTGGCCTTGACCGCGGCCAGCACCGATCCGTCGTGCCTGCAGCGTATTCGTGATGCCTGTCATCACGATGCGATGCGAATCTATACGAGTGACGACTTACCGGGTGTGGAGGTGGGGGGGGCGGTCAAGAACGTGATGGCGATTGCCACCGGTATCAGTGATGGCCTGGGCCTTGGTCTGAATGCCCGCGCGGCGTTGGTCACGCGAGGGTTGGCCGAGATGACCCGTCTTGGCGTCGCACTGGGCGCCCGAGCGGAAACGTTCACCGGCCTGTCCGGCGTGGGTGATCTGATTCTGACGGCTACCGGGGATCTGTCGCGCAATCGCAAGGTCGGCTTGCAACTGGCGAGCGGGCAATCGCTCGATGCGATCCTGGCGGGGTTGGGTCACGTCGCCGAAGGCGTCGCGTGCGCGCGTGCCGTGGATGCGTTGGCCCATGCGCGCGGTGTCGACATGCCGATCACGCGCGCTGTGTGCGCCGTGCTGTTCGATGGACAACCGGCACGCGACGCCGTTGCCATGCTGCTCCAGCGAGACGCGAAGGCCGAATAGTCAAAGCCCGCCCTCATAGCCGACTTGTCGCCATGCCTCGAACACCGTGACTGCGACGGCATTGGACAGGTTGAGGCTGCGATTGTTCGGCCGCATCGGCAATCTGAGTCGATGCGCGGTGTCGAATGTCGCCAAAAAAGCGTCCGACAAGCCACGTGTTTCCGGGCCAAAAACAAACCAGTCTCCGGGTTGCAACGCTTGACCGGCGAAGCCGGTGGCGCCTTTCGTCGTGAACGCGAACATCCGGGCGGTATCGGGTTGCGTCGCGTCCAGAAACGCCTCCCATGACGGATGTACCCGCATGCGCGTGTACTCGTGATAATCGAGCCCGGCGCGTCGCAGCTTTGCGTCCTCCAATGGAAAACCGAGGGGTTCGATCAGATGCAGGTCAGCGCCCGTGTTGGCGCAAAGGCGGATGACGTTGCCCGTATTGGGTGGGATTTCCGGTTCGACCAGAACGACGTTGAACATGGTGGCGACAGCGTGATGAAACAGTGAATCGATAAAGTACGAAAGAAGGTATCGGGCAATGCCGCCACGCCGGGTTTCAAGCCGTCCGAAATACGACGATGGCCGTGACGCGCCGTGCACCGTGGCGTTTCAAGGTGGTGGCAATCGCATCCAGCGTGGCGCCCGTTGTCATGACGTCGTCGACAACGCCGACATGAATGCCGATCGTGGACGCGTCCGCCTCCGACATCGTATCCAGGGCCGTAAGGGACACGCCACCGACCAAAGAGAACGCACGTTGCAGGTTGCGCTGTCGGGCAGCGCGCCCCAGCTTTGCCTGCGCTTCCGTATGCGCGCGTTGCAACAGTCCGGCATGGGTGCCGATTGCCAGATGTGCACCCAGACGTCGGGTGATTTCCCAGGCCTGATTGTACCCGCGGGTGGCCAGCCGCTCCGGTGAAAGTGGCGCCGGAATGAGAAGATCCGGTCGTGCGGATGCGGGCATCGTCGTCAACCGGCAGGCGAGACGTTGCGCGAAGTCGGAAGCCAGGCCCACGCGGCCCTGGTATTTCAAGGCAACGATCAATGCGTCGAGCGGCGCCCGGTAATCGGCAAGCGCAATGGCCGCATCGAAGGCCGGCGGGCGGATGTGGCACTGGCCACACCGGCGCAGCGCCGCGCGGACGCCTTCGCGTTCCCGGGCGGGAGGCGCCTGCAAGGACAACCGTACGGCGCAATGCTCGCAACGCGGCACGGCGTCGTCGGCGTGCCAGTAGCATTGTTCGCAGCGCCGGCACAAGGGACCATCGGCGCGATGTTCACATAGCAAGCACGCCGCGGGCAGGAGCGCCCGCCATTGCTTGCTCGCCCAGGCCCGTATCATGCCTGCGAGCGTTCTCGAAGTCCCGGGCATGAGGGCGTGCGGCGGATGGCGTATCGGGATGGGAGGCGATGCGTTCGACATGAGAGGCTCAGGGTCACGGGTGGCCGGCGCCGGCCACGAACGGTGTCCGCGTGCGTGAACGCGTCGCCGGTGCGGTGGACGTATACTGCGAGACCAGTGTAGCGTCGTCCCGACGCGTGGAAAACGCCGTTTCACTATGCCGAACGACTCAATTTCTCCGTTGCCCGGTGATGCCGGATCGCCAACATCAGCCATGCCCGCGCATTCTACGGTGTTGACCAGCGTGCGCCGCGGGTTTGAACGGCGTGCGGCGTCGTTTGGCGAGTTCAGCTTTCTGCCTCGGGAAATCGCGTCCCGGATGCACGAACGTCTGGACTATATCAAGGTGTCCCCGTTACGTATCCTGGACGCCGGTTGTGGCCTTGGGAGTGATCTGGCTGCATTGATGCAGCGCTATCCCATGGCGCAGGCGGTGGGCGTGGATCTTGCGCATGGCATGCTCGCGCGGGTCCCGGAGACGCTCGACGGCGCGCAGGCCGACAGCGCCGGGTGGAAGCGCAAACTGTCGCGGAATCTGCCCGCGCCACTGCGTCGCGCGATGGGAGAGAAAGCGGCGTGGCGCGTTCAAGCCGACTTTACCGACCTTCCGATCGCGGCTGGCAGCATCGATCTGATTTGGTCGAATCTCGCGCTGCAATGGCACCCGGCGCCCGATCAGGTGTTTCCGTCGTGGCAACGTGCGCTGGCCGTGGGGGGGCTGCTGATGTTCTCCACAGTCGGGCCGGATACACTCGCCGAAGTTCGGGATGCCTGGTACGACGCGTACACCGCGCTGTACCCAATGCCTGTCGTGCCCGCCACATCGACGAGCGCGCGGCAGGGTGCGGCGGCGTCCGCGTTGCCTTGGACAGCCCCTGCGTCAACGGAATCACCAGCCGCGTCGGACATGCCCCGTGCGCCGGTACGCGATTTCGTCGATATGCACGATTTTGGCGACATGCTCATCGCCAGCGGTTTCGCCGAGCCGGTGATGGATATGGAGCGGCTGACGATCACCTATCGCGAGCCCGCCGCATTGCTCCGCGACGTCAAGGGATGGGGACCGTGGGTGCGGGGCGTCGGTGCGCAGGGCGCGATGTCCGGGCCAGTGGAGTTCGCGTCCGTCGGTGCCGCGAACGGGCAAACCATGGCGACTCGATCATCTGGGTTAATGGGGCGCCGGTTCTACCAGGCCTGGCTCGAAGCGCTGGATGCGCGGCGCGACGCCAATCGAGTGATTCCGTTGACGTTCGAAATCGTCTACGGCCATGCGTGGAAGGCCGCACCGAAGCAGACCGCTGATGGCCGCGCGATCGTGCGGATCGATGAAATCGGGGGACGACAGGGGCGGCAACGCTTGCGCCGCGACCCCGGCTGATGGAAGCGCCTGGTGCGCGCCGCAGCGCGCGCGGGATGAGGCCGCACGGCAGGGCAGGAGGCGAGTGTGGCGTCGCCGTCGCGCGCACGCTGCACTGCCGCATTGCAGTAGGGCATGCGCCCGCGTGAGATATCGAACAGCGTCGCAAAATGACATCGTTGCTGCCGCCGCATTGTATTGTTTTGGGCGGTGCGGCATTTGGTCGCGAAAGATGAGGGGAGACCCTGAATAAAAACCGGTCCGCGTTAAAACGGGGTGGACTGACGATGAAATGGCGGTAAAACCCCGGAAAATTCGGCCAAGTTCCGCTTACCTTCATGATCGATGCGGGCGGATGTGTCTGACATTTCGGCGCCTGCGGAGCAGGGTGGCCACGTACCAGGGCGCGTGCTCGGTTGCTGCCGTGGTGGGGCGGCGCCTATAATGCGGCGCTTGGTCGCATGACGCCGACCATGCGCTGGATCGCCATTTTCGGAGAAGTTCGTACCGGAGGGACGGCGGGCACATCCTGATTCAGTATGGTGTTGCGCCGACGCTGGTGTGAAAGTGACCGCGCCACATTTGGCGCGCCTGGTCCGGTCCCCGGTGGGAGGTAATGATGGCCGCATTTGACTTCGCGCAGTGGTTGCATGCGCTTTTAGACATTCATGTCGCGCTGATGGTGTTCTGCTTGCTGGTGTTCGCGGGCGTATTCGTCGCGATGCTTTATTCCATCCTCCGGCTTCGCCGCATTCGCGGTCGTAGCGAGGATGGCACCAATTTCCATGGCAGCATGACCGTTGAAGTGGTCTGGCTCGTTGTGCCGTTTCTCATCATCATCGGCATGGCCATTCCGGCGACGCGGCTGGTGTTTTCGCTATCCGCCGGCTGATCCATGCGTGGCGTAGCGGGACGATCTTCCCGTTACGCTGTCGCCGTGGAGACCCTTTAAGACGATGATTTCTCTCGCTCATTTCATCCAGCTTGCCGCCATCGGACTGTGCGTCGCGCTATTGCCGTTGTCATATGTCCTGGTCAAGGGTGACAAGGCGAAGTTCCGCAAGTTGCTCTGGGTCACCACGTTCCTGACGCTGGACCTTGTGATGTTCGGCGGCTTCACGCGGTTGACCGATTCCGGCCTGGGTTGCCCGGACTGGCCGGGCTGCTACGGTACCGCCTCGCCATTCAGCGCCGGTCACGCCATTCATCAGGCCGCCACGGCAATGCCGACGGGACCGGTGACGATGACAAAAGCATGGATCGAAATGATCCATCGCTACATCGGCATGGCTTTGGGCGTGCTGATCATCACACAAGGCATCATCGTGTTCGCGCGCCGGAAGACACTGGGTATCTCGCTTCGCTGGCCCTTAGGACTTCTCGGACTTGTCTTGGTGCAAGGGGCATTTGGTGCGTGGACCGTTACGCTGAAGCTGCAGCCGGTCATTGTCACAACCCATCTGTTGCTGGCCTTGACGCTGCTTGGCGCGCTGGGATGGTTTGCCGCCTCGCAAACGCCGCAGCCCGCGTTCGATCCAGGTATACGCCGCTGGCGGTTTGCCGTATGGGCCGGCTTGTTGCTGCTGGCGGTGCAGATTGCGCTGGGTGGCTGGGTCAGCACCAATTACGCGGTCCTGGCCTGCACGGATTTCCCCTTGTGCAACGGTCAGTGGGTCCCGCCGATGGACTTTCACCAAGGTTTCCACTTGTGGCGTCAGTTGGGGATGGGGGCGGATGGCGAGATGATCACGCAGGCCGCATTGGTGGCGATTCACTGGACGCACCGGGTGTTCGCGATTGTCGTGGTGGCCTATCTGTCATGGCTCGGATGGATGCTGAAGCGCTCGCCGGCCCTGCGGCAACCGGCGCGTTTGCTCGTCGCGCTCGCGATCGTCCAGTTCCTCACCGGGATGTCGAACATCGTGCTGAAGTGGCCGTTGCCGATCGCGGTGGCGCATAACGGCGGTGCCGCCATCATGTTGCTGACCCTCGTCATGTTAAACTACCGCGTGTCGGCCGCACGCTGGCGTTCCGTGGAAAACGCCGGTTCAGGCGTGGATTCCGATACCGGTGTACCTGCCGGATCGACGCCGCCTGCGCGTGGTGCGCCGCACCCGGCCGTCCTTTCGAATCACGCGGCGCCAGTGGGATCCGCACCGCTCTCTTCGACGCCTACGCAAAAAGCGGCGGCTTTTTCAACGGATTCCGCGTCGTCCGCCGTATCGGGCAGGGGCGCCGATAATGGCGCCACGCCCGCACCGATCAAGTGATGGATAGCACAACTCTTTCCTCCGTGCCGCGCAGTCGCGCCGCGCAGTACTATGCACTGACCAAGCCGCGCGTTACGCAATTGGCGGTGTTCTGCGCCATCATCGGCATGTTTCTGTCGACGCGTGGCATGGTGTCCTGGCGCGTGCTGATTGGTGGCACCGTGGGCATCTGGATGACCGCGGGCGCCGCGTTCGCGGTCAACTGCCTGGTCGAGCAAAAGGTCGACGCGATGATGCGCCGGACCGCCTGGCGTCCCTCTGCCAACGGCCAACTCGACAGCCGCCGCATTCTGGCGTTTTCAGCGGTGTTGGGCGGAGTGGGTATGTGGGTGCTGTATCGATTCACGAATCCGCTGACGATGTGGTTGACCGTGGTCACCTTTGTTGGCTACGCGATCGTCTACACATTGATCTTGAAGCCGTCGACACCGCAAAACATCGTGATTGGCGGCGCGTCGGGGGCGATGCCGCCCGCGCTAGGGTGGGCCGCCGCGACGGGTGCGGTGCCCGCGGAAGCCTGGCTGCTGGTGCTGATCATCTTCATCTGGACGCCCCCCCACTTCTGGGCGCTGGCGCTCTATCGCCGCAAGGACTATCTGAGTTCCGGATTGCCGATGTTGCCAAATACACATGGCGAGGCACTGACACGGTTGCATATCCTGCTGTACACGATCGCGCTGTTCGCCGTCACGCTGATGCCTTTCGCGGCGCGGATGAGCGGCTATCTGTACTTGGTGAGCGCCATCGTCCTGGGCGGCGTCTTCATGCGCTATTCATGGCAGATCTGGCGCCACTATTCCGATGCGCTGGCGCGTCGGGCGTTCCGTTTCTCGATTGTCTACCTGTCTTTGCTGTTTGCGGCGTTGCTCGTCGATCACTACGCGCAGATGCTGTACGGCGTGTTTGCCTGAGCGCACTTCGGGGTCATGACTTCCTCCAACCGGCACGCCCCATGCCACGCGGCCTTACCAGCGTCCGCCGGCCGTCGCCGTGCGCTTTTGTGCATTGGTGCGGCTGGCGCGTCACGCCCCCTTTGCCTGTCGCCGCTCGGCTTGATGAGCGCGGCCCTCGGCGGCTGCGGTAAACGCGGTGCGGATTTCGCCAATCTGGATATCACGGGCAGTCGTGATTTCGATCCGCGTTTCTCTCTTGCTGATTCCCACGGCACCTTGCGCACGATTGCTGACTGGCATGGCAAGGTGGTGGTGCTGTTGTTCGGCTATGCGCAATGTCCAGATGTCTGTCCGACGTCGTTGGCCGAGCTGGCGCGTGCCAAGGAGCGCCTGGGGGCCGATGGAAATCGCCTGCAAGTCGTTTTTCTCACCGTCGATCCCGACCGCGACACGCCGGCTATATTGACGGAATATGTGCGGGCATTCGATGCTGGTTTTGTTGCACTCAGGCCGGAGACCGATGCAGCCGTCCAGCAGTTGGCAAAGCAATTTCACATCTATGTGGCAAAGACGCCCGCAACATCTGCAGCCGGCGCTTCCATGTCACAGCCGGGCGCAGGGCACTACGGCATTGCCCATACGGCAGCCAGTTTCGTGTTTGACCCTGAAGGTCGCCTGAGGCTATATGCAAAGGATGGGGAGGGCGTGGACCGGTGGGTCCACGATGCCCGTCTTCTACTAGCACCGGAGCGCACCGGCGCCGCGTAGGGCGCCGCGGCCGCGGCGCGTGGGATCAGGCGAACGCGTTCAATGCGCCACGCATCTTCTTCATGGCGCTGGCTTCGATCTGGCGAATACGCTCCGCCGAGACGCCGAATTCATCGGCCAGCTCATGCAGGGTCGCACCGCCGCTACCATCATCCTCGACGTTCAGCCAGCGCGCCTGGATGATTCGGCGGCTGCGCTGGTCGAGCGACTCCAAAGCCGTGCTCAAACCGTCCGATTGTAGGCGATCGAACTGACGGGTTTCCAATACTTCGCTGGGCTCGGCCCGCGAATCCGACAGGTAAGCGATGGGCGCATAAGATTCTTCGCCGTCTTCCACCTGGCCTTCGAGGGCGATGTCACCGCCGGACAGCCTACGCTCCATCTCGGCCACGTCTTCACGCTTGACGGACAATTCCTTTGCCAGGCCATCGATCTCGGCCGGTGAGAAGGCCTGAGCGCCCTGTTTGTGGCTGCGCAGATTGAAGAACAACTTTCGTTGCGCCTTCGTGGTTGCAACCTTCACCAGGCGCCAATTGCGCAGGATGTATTCATGGATCTCGGCCTTGATCCAGTGCATTGCATACGATACGAGTCGCACGTTCTGCTCCGGATCGAAGCGCTTCACCGCTTTCATCAAGCCGATATTGCCTTCCTGGATCAGGTCGGCATGCGGCAGGCCATAGCCCAGATAATGCCGCGCAATCGATACAACCAGCCGCAAGTGCGATAGAACGAGTTGCCGTGCCGATTCCAGGTCCTGATGTTCACGGAAATCGCGGGCAAACCGGGTCTCTTCCGCCTGCGTCAGCAGGGGAATCCGGTTTACTGCTTGTATATAAGCGTCGATATTGCCGATGTGCCCGGTCAGCAACGACTTCGGCGCCAGCGCCAGCGCGCCGCCGCGCACTGCCGCGCTTGAAAGGGTAGGGGACATGGCTTCGCTCACGTGAAATCCTCGGTTAGCTTGTCAGAAAAATAGCCGAACAGCAGCATCATGACAGAGAGATATTAGCACTCAATGCTGCCGAGTGCTAATAGCCAATTGGACAAAACCCTGAACGAAAAGTTCAAAAACTATCAGGTATGCTTCACCGATAGGGTAACGTCTATGGTACGCCTCCGCGCCGGTCCGCGTCTAGTGCGCAGCGTGTACTACTTACCGGGGATTTGTCTCTAAATCTTACGGAAACCCTTCATTTTAGCCGTATCCCCGACGTTTCCGCAGCAAATCGCCAAAGTGCTTAGAATGAATTCAGCATGTGTCCCCGCGATCTTCATCCAAGGGCGGCAAGCTGTCAGACGTGATGCGCTGAACGTCTGGTCTAATGGTTTGAGTAATCAAACATATTAAAAAGAACGACTGCGGTCTTCATTACCGCGGAAGGTAGACGACGGAGCGGTAGATGCAAATTACAAAACGGATTTTCCGCAGCGCACTGATCGCGGGCGCTGCGGCAATCATGTATGGGCCGACCTTGGCTCACGCGGCGAGTACCTGGGGTGCGCAGTTTGCTTATGGCTTTGCCAACGATCATGAGGTGCACACGCAAAAATACGATCTAGGCCTTGTCTGGGATCCACATTTGACGTGGTGGCAGATCGGTGGCTGGAATTTTTCGGTCGTCGGTGAAGCCCATGCGGTGTACTGGGATGTGGGAAGCAGCGCCACCAAGACAATTGGTGAATTCGGCGCCACTCCGGTGTTGCGTTTCGAAAAGTCGTCAGGTGCGTGGCGTCCCTATGTGGAGGCGGGAGCAGGCGTGCGCATACTCACACATACCAGATTGTCGGATACATACACGATGTCCACCGCGTTCCAATTCGCCGATATGGTGGGCGTGGGGGTCAAATTCGGCAATCATCAGCAGTATCAACTGGGATACCGGTTTCAACATCTCTCGAACGCCAGTATCAAGAGCCCCAATCCGGGGATCGACTTTCACCAAGTCTACGTGCAATACAACTTCCAGTAGCGGAGCTGAAGGCCGACTTTTCGGTTGATGCATCGGCCGAAGAGGCCGAGTTCGCGTGCCGCCGACGGCATGGTGGCGGCGCGTGAACTAGCGCCCGCCGTCGCTGGCAATCGCCACGATCTGCGTCACTTGTCGCGCGATGCCGGCCGGAATCCGCGTGGCGTCGGCCAGCGCCGCCGTAATCCATGCCGCCGTGGCATGTGCGTCCATCGCCTGCGCGGCGTCGGGCAATTGCAGCATTGCGGGATCGTCGGGCACGTCGTCGCTACGGCTGGGGGGCACCAGCACATCGGCAGCCCCCTCTTTCAGCCGATCGATCTGCACTTGACGCCGGACATCCGCCACGGCTTCTCCTTCCGTGCCGCGCGCCAGCAGGATATCGCCGCGTGCCAGCGACGGATGCGCCGCGAACAGGCCGGCCAGGCTGTCGCGATAGGGGGGGTGCGTGTAGTTGACCAGGCGTATGCCATGCCTGCCCTCCGGATAGGCGAACACATCCAGCAATTTGACAAGGGTATGGGCGCTGTTACGTACGCCCATCGTCGCGCGCAGTTTCAGCAGCCGATCCAGCCCTGGCGACAGCACATCGATTGGCACGAAGACAGGTTTGCCTTCCCTTAACCGTGCCGCCGCATCGTCCGCCGACGCGACCGGGGGCAACCCCATTGCCGTGAAGATAGCCGCGCTAGTCACCCGGCCGGGGTCGTCGCGGACGCCGTGTACGACAACGGGAACGCCCCGCTGTGCCAACATCGCCGCCAGTAGCGGCACGAGGTTCGCCATCTTCCGGGCGCCGTTGTAAGACGGGATCGATACCGGACGCAACCATCCAGTGGCGCGATGCGAGGCGGCTGTCTCCGCGACCGTTTCCACGCCATCGCAAGGAAACGGGATCGCGTTGACGCGCGTTTGCGCGGCGGCGAGCATGCCGGCTAACTCGTCAGGCGTCTCCCCTTTGATGCGGTACGCCATCAACAGCGCACCCAGTGCCACATCATCGACGCGGCCATCCAGAATGGCGGTAAACAACGCCTCCGTGTCATCGCGGGACAGTGCCCGCGCGCCGCGGGCGCCGCGCCCGATTTCCTTGATCAGGTGCGCGCAGCGGAAGGCGCTTCCGTCCGGGACGGAAGCGGGTGTGGCGGAGGCAGCGGCGGTAGGGGACGATTGCATGTTCGATTTCGGTGAATAACGGCTGTCGCGAGTACTATAGCGCTTTCATCGGCCAGGCTTGCGGCGATGTCCCATGGAGGATGGTCACGGGACGATCTGCTCGTCCCCCTGGCCGTATGGCCGCCCGTGGCGGAGGTGGCCGCCGGTTGCTACATTCGTATTGCGATTCGATCGCTTTTTGAGATGTTCTTGGGAGACTTGTGATGGCCTATGTTATCGAACCCCCGGTCCAGGCAGCCGTTCCGGTGGCGGGCACCGATGCCGACTTTCCGGTACGCCGGATCTATTGCGTAGGCCGCAACTACGCAGCACACGCGCGTGAAATGGGACATGACCCGGACCGCGAACCACCGTTCTTTTTCGGTAAGCCGTCCGACGCGGTGGTCTACGTCGCGCCAGGCACCGAAGGCGTTTTCCCCTATCCGACGAAGTCCGATGACGTGCATTTCGAATTGGAACTGGCGGCGGCCATCGGCAAGGGTGGAAAAAATATCCCGGCCGCCCAGGCATTGGATCATGTCTATGGCTATGCGCTAAGTCTGGACATGACACGTCGGGATTTACAGACCGCGTCCAAGAAGTTGGGGCGCCCTTGGGAAACAGCAAAGGGCTTCGATCATTCGGCACCCATTGGTCCGATCCATCGCGTCGCCGATATCGGTCATCCTTCGAAGGGTGCGATTTTCCTGAAGGTCAACGGTGACGAGCGTCAGCGTGGCGACCTGTCCGACATGATCTGGTCGGTGGCCGAGACGATCGAATACCTGTCTGGCCTGTTCGAGTTGTTCCCCGGCGACCTGATCCTCACCGGCACGCCGGAAGGCGTCGGCAAGATCGTGCGCGGCGATGTGATGCACGGGGTGATCGACGGCGTGGGGGAGTTTACCGTCAAGGTGGTCTGAGCGCGGCGGCTGGTGGTTGCGGTTGGACCACGTCAGCACGGGACCGGCGCGGCATGATGCCGCGCGTTGCCCGGTAGAGGACAGTCAGCCAAGTAACGCGTCGGCGAATTCCACGGCCGAGAACGGCTGTAAATCGTCGACTGATTCGCCAACGCCGATGAAGTAGACCGGTACCGGGCGTTGCCGGGCGATGGCAGCCAGGATGCCGCCCTTCGCGGTGCCATCGAGCTTGGTCACGATCAGGCCGGTCAATCCCAGCGCGTCGTCGAATGCCTTCACCTGGGCCAAGCCGTTCTGTCCCGTATTGGCATCCAGTACCAGCAGCACCTCGTGTGGTGCGCCGTCCATCGCCTTTGCCGTCACGCGCTTGATCTTGCGCAGTTCGTCCATCAAGTGCAACTGGGTTGGCAGCCGGCCCGCGGTGTCGGCCATCACGATGTCGATCTTGCGTGCTCGCGCGGCGTTGACGGCATCGAAAATAACGGCGGCAGGGTCGCCACCGGCTTGCTCGATGACGGTGACATTGTTGCGCTGGCCCCAGACCACCAATTGCTCACGTGCCGCCGCGCGGAACGTATCGCCCGCCGCCAACAGCACGGATTGTCCGTAGTGCTGTAGATGTTTGGCCAGTTTGCCGATGCTGGTGGTCTTGCCCGCGCCGTTCACCCCGGCAATCATCATCACCATCGGCTGTTCCCGGCCCAGGGTAATGGTGCGTTCCAGGGGCTTGAGCAGATCCACCAGCAAGTCGCGCAATGCCGCCTTGACTTGCGTGCCGTCTGTCAATCGGTCGTTGCGGACTTTTTGACGGAGGCCGTTGATCAGGAACTGCGTGGCTTCTACGCCGGCGTCGGAGAGCAGCAGGGCGTCTTCCAGTTCCTCGAAAAGCGCCTCATCGACCTTGACACCGACAAACAGCGTGGTCAGATTCGAGGACGTGCGCGACAGGCCGCCTCGCAGACGCCGCATCCACGATTGTTTCGCCGCCGGTTCCGGCACTGGTGGCGGTACGATTTCAAAGGCGTCGGCTGCTGGTGCAGGCGCGCGTGCGCGGGTTGCCGCCGGTGCGGCCATGCCGTCGGTTGGCGCTACAGCCGATCCACCGATCGGCGTGGGAGCGGCCGGAGGCCGGCTGGCAATCGAGGAAGACGAAGTCGCCGGCGTCGAGGGGGCGGCCGGCGCAGGTTCCGCAACGGGGGCGGGGGCACCGAACGGCACCGGTGCCGCGGGCGGTGTCACTGTCGATGCCGCGTCGGCGACCTGGGTGGGCTGCGTTATCGGTGCCGTGGAAGGCGCCCCCGCGGGTGCGATTGACGTACTGTCGTGAGGTTGCGCCGGTCCGATGGCAGGCGCCTGCTGCGCTGGAGACGGCGCGACGGGGGGGCGATCGTCTGCCGATGGCGACCGTTGCGCATCGGGCACGGCGGGAGCAGGCTGCGTTGGCGCCAGTGGCGGCGTATCATCGCGCTTCTGTTCCGCGTTATCCTTGCTGTCCTGCGAGCGGCCGAAGCGTTTGAAAAAACTGAACATTTGTGAAATCCGGAAAGCAACGCGCGAGCGCCCAGTATTCTAACAGAGAGGTAACGATGGATCTTGACGCAGCACTGGCCGAACTCGCCGTGACGCCCGTCGCCGCGGATGCGCCGCTGTCCGTGCATCGTCTGGACAATGGTCTGACGGTTTACGTGCTGGAAGATCACCGTGCGCCGGTCGTGGCGCATTCGCTGTGGTATCGCGCCGGTTCCATCGATGAGACCAGCGGGGTCACGGGCGTCGCCCATGTCCTCGAACATATGATGTTCAATGGCACGAACCGATATGGGCCTGGTGAATACGACAAGCAGATGCAGGCACTCGGCGCGTATGCCAATGCGCTGACGTGGACGGACTATACCGCTTATACGGTGGAAGCGCCTGCTCGACATCTCGGCGCTATCATGTCCTTGGAGGCCGAGCGGATGTCGCGTCTGGCAATCGACGATGCCGAGTTCGCCCGCGAAATCCGCGTGATCATGGAGGAACGTCGGCAAAGCACGGACGACGATCCCAGTGGCTTATTGTTCGAGCAATTGTACGCAACCGCATTCCATGCGTCGCCGCAGCGCTGGCCGATCATCGGTTGGATGAGTGATCTGGAGTCGATGACCGCCGACGATGCGCGTGCGTGGTATCGGCAGTGGTATCGGCCTGACAATGCGGTGCTGGTGATCGCCGGGGACGTCGCGCCCGATCAGGTCTTGGCCCTGGCGCGGGACCATTACGGCGACATTCCGTCGGACACCGGCGCGCCCTTGCCCACGCGACGCGCGCAACACGAGCCGGAACAAGGTGGCACGCGTCGCGTGACCGTACGTGCGTACGTGCCCACGCCGCAGTTGGCGCTTGGTTTCAAGGCGCCTCGGCTGCATCGCGCGCAACCCGGAGGCACACCGGCTCAGGCGGCACTCGATGAGGATGTGTTTGCATTGGCGATCCTGGCCGAACTGCTGGATTGGGGGCGCGTGCTGGAGACGGCCTTGGTACGAAAGCGCCGTCTTGCCGACGAGGCGTGGGCTTCGTTCGACTATCTGATGCGCGCACCGGGATTGTTCACCATCGGCGCGGTCTGTGCCGCCGATGTCTCGCCCGCGCGCGTCGAGCGTGCGCTGTGCGACGCCGTGGCGGCGGTCGCGCGGGATGGTATCGACGAAGCGTCGCTACGGCGGGTCCGGATGCAAATGATGGCGTCGCGACTTTACCGCGCTGATTCCGTGTTCGAGCAGGCCGAGGAAGTGGGGCGCCTGGCGATGCTCGGTTTTGGCGACGATGCGCGTGTGATCGATGCGCGACTGGCGGCGGTCACCACGGCGCAAGTGCAGTCGGTGGCGCGGCGCTATTTCAGACCGGAAACCATGACCGTGGCGCTCCTTGTGCCCGCCAACGAGGATACCGGGGACGAGCCGGACGAGCATGTGGAAGTGATTGCGCCGACACATGCCGGGGGCGCTACCCAACACGCCGGAGCGGCGGCTGCGGCGCAATGCGATGGCGATGCCACTAACGGGGCGGCATCGCCGATCAGACAATCGGGTCAGGCGCTTGCCCGGACGGGCGGGAGGATGAGCGGGTGATTGAACAGTGGACCAGCGCGAGCGGCGTCGTGGTGTATTTCGTGCCGCGTCGCGAAGTGCCGATCGTGGATATCAACATCGACTTCGCTGCAGGCAGCGTATTCGACCCGCCGGGCAAATCCGGCCTTGCCGACCTGCTGGCAAGCGTGCTGTTGACCGGCCAGAAAGCCTACCGCGCGACAGGGCCATTCGTCGAGGAGACATTACCGGCGATGCGCGAGGAAGTCGCCGAGCATGCATTCGACATGATCGGCGCCAAGGTAGCGGCCGATGCACAGGCGGATCGTCTCTCGGTTGGATTGCGCGCGTTATCGCATCCGGTGCTGTTGCGGCGCGCGGTGACATTACTTACCGCTATGCTGGCCGTGCCGTCTTGGGCGGCACGGCCGATCGCCAGAGAGCGAGAGCGCTTGCTGGCCGCCGCCGAGGAGCAGTTGATCGATCCTGAGCAGTTGGCAAATTTGCGGCTGACGCAGGCGCTCTACGGCGACCACCCTTATGGAAGGTTGCCCGACGTCGCGAGTCTGGAGGATATTGAAACGGCCGACCTGCGTGCTTTTCATCGGCGCTATCTGACCCGTGAACGGGCGGTCATCACGGTCGTCGGCGATCTCTCGATGGACGACGCCCGCGCGATGGCAGAGCAACTGGGGGGCGCGTTGCCGCCGGCCTTGCCGGAGGATGCGCCATGCGTCGCGCGGGACGGCGAACACGTCCGTAGCCGAGGTGCCGCGATCGATCCCTTGCTCAAGGATCTGCTCATCGCGCCAGGTCCGTCGGCACGGGCGGGCGCGCAATGGATCAATCACTCGGCCAGCCAGGCGCATCTGTTGATCGGTGCCTTGACACCGGGTATCGCGCACGCCGACTATTTTCCGCTGATGCTCGCGAACAGGATGTTTTCCTGGATGCTGAACGATATGGTTCGCGAGCGTCTCGGGTTGGCTTATGAGGTATCGAGTACCTTGTACGCGTCGCGCGTGGGCGAACATCGCATTGTCGTAAAAACGCGGGCGGACCAGGCGCGCCGCTGTGAGCAGGCGATTCGCGATACGCTGGTCGCGTTCGTCGGTGACGCGCTGACGGATCAGGCGATGTTGCAGGACTTGTATCTGCGCACGCGGACCGAGATGATCGAGGGGCGAGACCTAGCGCTGGATTCGAATGCAAAGCTGCTGCGACAGGCCGCCGATATCGGCTTCGATGGCCTGCCGTTGGATCGCATCCGGACGTGGGTCGATGCGGTACGGAACGTCACGTATGCGCAGGCGCGTGAGACCTTTGCCCGTTGGATCGACCCCGCACGACAGGCACGGGTCGTTGTCGGCGCGAGCGACGAAGTGACCCATGACAGCCGACCCGAGGCCGATGCCGTATGACCGAAAGTCGCGTGATGCAGACAGCCGTGGCATTCGAAACATCGGATAGCCTGTCGACCGGGATGCGCGCCATTTCTACGCCCGAGGCGCATGACAGTCGGACGCCGTGCGATCTGTCGGCCGCGGATGGTGCGTTTGCCATCGATGCGGGCCATCCCTTGGTCACGCGCCGATCGACGCGGCAGTTCCTGTCGACGCCGCTGCCTGACGGCATGCTGGCGCATCTGCTGCGTGTGGCGCGTCAGGCGCCGAGCGGCGCGAACTTGCAGCCCGGCGAGATCATCCACGTCCGCGGCGCGGCGCGCGCGACGCTCAGTGCCGCGCTGTGCGAGGCGCATCGTGCGGGGCGGCAGGAGGTGGAGGACTATCGGTACTTCCCGAATCCGATGCCGCATGCGTTGCGACGCAGGCAAGTGGCGGCGGCGCAGGCACTGTATCAGGCCCTCGGTGTCGCGCGGGACGACAGTGATGGCCGTGCCATGCAGTTCACGCTGAATTTTCAGTTCTTCGATGCGCCGGTAGCCTTGCTGGTGACGATCGATTCACGACTGGGCGCGGGCGGCTACATGGACCTGGGCATGATGCTGCACGGCTTGATGGTGGCCGCGCAGGCCGAGGGCCTCGGCAGTTGCGCGATCGGGGCGATGGCGCATTTTCCGCGCGTGATCCGCGCGTCGCTTGGCCTGACCGATAGTCGGCACGTGGTGTGCGGCATGGCGCTGGGATATCGCGACCCGGCGGCGCCGGTGAATGCCTGCCGGACCGCCCGCATGCCGCTCGCTGACTTTTTTACCGAGATTGGCTGAGAGGCGCCGCCTGCTTTGCATCCTTGTGTAGGGCGACGAGGGCTGCCGCGCCCAGCCCACCCGCGCCTGCGATCGCCGCCAGTCCAAGGTCTCCGTCCTTGCCGGTATGACGGAGATCCGCCAACACCCGTACCAGGGCGATCGCACCCGACGCGCCAATCGGATGACCGCGTGCGATGCCGCCGCCGCGACGGTTCAATTGCAGCGGATCGACACCCAACTGCTCGGCAAAGGCGAATGCTTGCGAGGCGAATGCGTCGTGCAGCTCGATCGTATGGAGTGCGCAAGCCGATAGCGCGTGACGCGTCAGAAGCGCATGCGCGGCGTGGCCCGCGGCGAGCATCGGCTGTTCCGGCGCGCCGCCCAGCGAGATGCCGCCGCGCCATACCAGGCGTGGCAGCGTGGAAGGCGCCAGCCGATCGGCGCGTGTCAATACGACGAATGCCGCGCCGTCCGCGCGGGGCGACACCGCGATGCGGCTTTGCGCGTACACCGCATCCGCAGGCGTCAAGGCAACGGGTCGTCCGTCCGCCCGCATCGCCAGGGGCATGCGGGCGGCATGATCCGTGCCGAGGATACGGGGATAAAGGTCGGCCTCGACCTCGGCGACAGCGACGATTTCTTCGTCATTCAGGTCAGCGTGGGCGACCGCGCGCGCATGCATCGCGACGGCGTATCGGTCCTGATCGGCGCGCGTCCATTTTCGCGAGCGTGCATACTCGGCCGCCGCCGCGAATAAATCCGGATCGCGCGCCGGATCAGGTGCGAAGGCGGGGCGATCGTAAGGTATGGGACGATCGTCGGCTTTCGCGGGGCCGAGAGGGCGGTGCGCGCGGATCGGCGCACGGCTCCATGCCTCAACGCCGCCCGCGATGACGATCGATGCGGTGCCGGCCGCGATCAGGCTGGCGCCGATCGTCACGGCATCGAGGCCGGCACAGCACTGGCTGTCGATCGAGAGGGCGGCGCAACGGTCCGGCAAGCCCGCGGCTAGCGCCACCATGCGCGCCGGATTGCCGTTGGCGGCCAAGGCGTTACCGGCAATCACCGCGTCCACCTGCGCGCCGTCGATTCCTGCTCGCGCGAGCGCCGCGCGAAGGACCGGTGCACCGAGTGCATCCGGGGTCAATCGCGAAAAGGCGCCATTCACGGGGACGACCGCGCTGCGTGCCCATCCCGCGATCACGACCGAAGTATCATGTGCCATCATCAAGTATCGTTCCGTGCAAGGGGCCGCCGGCGCATCGGTGAAAGATTCGTCCATGCCTTGTCTAGAGCGGTCGCAGCGTCGCGTGGCCGGTATCGCGCGCGCAGGCCGTCTCCAGTAGCGCCGCCACGGCTGGGTGATCGGTTTTGCCGCTGGTCGTGCTGGGCCAGTGGGTCTCGGCGTCGAAAACAAAAAACCGGCGGGGGGTCTTGTACGGTTCGAGCCGCGCCCGGCACCAATGGAAGAGTTCCGTGAGTGCCGGACGCTTGTCCGATTCCGCCGGCATGTCGCGCCACCGTATGGCCGCCACCAGTGCACGTCCTCGAATCGGGTCGTGGACCCCATGCACCGACGCTTCCTCGATCCACGGGTGCGCCCGCAGCACGCTCTCGATCTCTTCCGGGAAGAGGTTTTTCCCTTGCGTCACCAGCATCCGTTTCGCCCGGCCGATCAGACAAAGGCGACCCGCCTTGTCGAGATAGCCGACGTCGCGGACAGACAGCCAGTCGCCTTTCCCGGCGTCGCGCTCCCGGATGGCGGCGGTCTCATCCGCTGCGCCGTCGGCATTGGCGTAGACATAGTCGTTGAAGAGCATCGGACTACGCACGAAGATAAGACCCGCACGATCCAATCGCTCCGATCGCGCGTCGGGATCGATATCCTCGGCGGGACGCAAGGCATGCACTGCATCCGTCGCGTTGGTGGACGCCGCATGGTCAAAGCGATCGGTGCCATCGATCTCCGCATGTGACACTTCCGCGTCGTCGCCGGGCGTGGCGTCCAGAGGCTGGATACGCACTTCGACATTGTCGAACGGTCGTCCAACCACTGCGTCGGGCAAGTGCTCGTCGGCATCGGTCCAGGCGACAAAGCTCGTTTCCGACGCGCCATAGAATTCGACAATGCGCGCGTTCGGAAAGCACGCCCGCAGTGCCGGTGTGCGTTCGCGCATCCAGCGCGCGCCGCTTATCATGACGAGCGTGACACCGGTTAGCGGTGCAAGTGTGCGTCGCGCCGTAAGGTCGAGCATCACCGCCAACTGACTTGGCACCGCCACCACGCAGTGTTCGCCGCTGCGTAGCGTCTCGAACGCCCGCGCCGCGGAAAATCGTTGTTGCAATACCACTCCGGCACCGGTCCACAGGCCTTGCAAGGCACCGAACAGAAACAAGGAGTGAGAGAGGCGTCCGGGGCAGAATACACGCGACTGCGCGCCGGGCCCGAACGCGGCGATCGCCGTGCGCAGGCTTTCCGTCCACGACAGGTGATGTCGGCGAAACCCCTTAGGCAGACCGGTGCTGCCGGACGTGAAGCCGACGTAGAACGGTGTCAAGCCACCGGGTGCCGGGGGCGCGGCCGGCGTGTCTGCGAGGGCATTGCCCAGGCCTGACCTGACGGTATCGGGCCAGTCGTCGTCGGCCACGACGGCGGCGCGGCCGCTATGGATGATTGCCAGAAAGTCGCGCAAGCGCGCGATCGGATCGTCATGACGACCTGACAGGGTTGCGGAGGCGAGGTCGCCAGGATATCCGGCCTTCCGCCGCGTCGGTGCCGCGGCATGTCCGGCGTCGTCCGTCGTGGGGGCGTCATGCCATAGCGTCGCGTCGAGCCATACATGCCACGGAGCGTCGATATCGCGCAGGTAGGCGGCACGTGCCTCGACAGCGCGATGCAAAGCGGCAAAGCTTAACTGCCGGGTGCCATCGTCCAGCGCAATGCGGTTGGGAAACTGATCGGCCCAATAGGCCAGCGGCGCATCCAGCGTAGCGAAGTGCATCGGTGTGACCAATCTCGCGTGACGGGAAGTTGCCCATTATAGGGAAATCGGCTGCGGGAATCGTGCGGCGGGAGCGGCCCTTGCGACGTCGAACCTGCGATAATCGCGTTTTGCTTTCACCGGAATTTCCCGTCATGCCTCGTTCGTCCTCTTTTGGCGCCACGCCGTCACGTGCTGGCAGCCCCGCCTCCAAAGTCGGCGGCGCTGCGGTGACGCGGCCTCGCGGCGTTGCACAGCAGGTACGGATCATCGGCGGCATGTGGAAGCGCACGCCGCTGGCGGTGATCGATGCCGAGGGGCTGCGGCCGACACCCGATCGGGTGCGGGAGACCCTTTTCAACTGGCTGGGGCAGGACCTGAACGGTTGGCGTTGTATTGATGTTTTCGCCGGCAGCGGGGCGCTCGGTTTCGAGGCCGCGTCGCGCGGCGCGGCGCAGGTACGGTTGATCGAGCGGCATCCGCGCGTGGCCGCGCAACTGCGCGCCGTGAAGGATAAGCTGGAAGCCCGTGGCGTCGAGGTGCTGGAGGCCGATGGCGCACGCCTGCTGTCGAGCATGGCGCCGGGCAGTGCCGACCTGGTATTTCTCGATCCGCCTTTCGACAGCGGTGCATTGCCGTCCGCGCTGCTCGCCGCGTCGCGCGTTTGTGCGCCGCAAGGTTTGATTTACGTGGAGGCGCCTGTGCCGCTGGCACCGTTGCCTGTGAAGAAAAAAGGGCCGGCCTCGTTGACGCTCGATCCGGAAAGCCCGCTGGCACGTGCATGGGCCGGTTTGATGCAGGAAGAGGGCTGGGAAGTCTCGCGTCAAGGCGTCGCGGGTGCGGTACATTATCACTTACTGCAGCGCAACACGACGACCTGACGGGCGCTGCATCACCAGCATAGGAGCGGCCCTGCGAGCCGACGCGGAGAAGAGACAATGATCATTGCGGTATATCCCGGCACCTTCGACCCCTTTACGCGGGGGCATGAGGATCTCGTGCGACGCGCGTCGTCGATGTTCGACGAACTGGTCGTAGGGGTGGCGGCCAGCAAGCGCAAGGGGCCGTTCTTCTCGCTCGAAGAGCGCTTGGAGATTGCGCGGGACGTGCTTGGGCACTACCCGAACGTGCGGGTGGAAAGCTTTTCCGGCTTGTTAAAGGATTTCGTGCGCGAGGTGAACGGACGTATCATTGTCCGGGGCTTGCGCGCGGTTTCGGATTTCGAATACGAATTCCAGCTTGCAGGCATGAATCGGCATCTGCTGCCGGACGTCGAGACGATGTTCATGACGCCTTCCGAGCAATATCAATTCATCTCGGGCAACATGGTCCGGGAAGTTGCCTTGCTCAGCGGGGATGTCAGCAAGTTCGTGTTTCCCTCGGTCGAGGCGCGGCTGAAAGAGAAGGTCGCACGGACCGATATGGGAAGCTGAGCGGTGAACCGTGGCATCGGCGGGCGCAGCGCGCGCCCGCCGATGGCATCATTGCCTTGTGCTGTTTGACATAATGGTTTCGACGCGCCTGGGATGCGTGCTATCAGCGGCCTGTTGCAATATGGCCACTGCTGTTTCCAGCGTATGTCGATGGTAATCGGTCGGAGATTTTCTGACGGCGGCTGTCGACGTGACGGAAATCTGGCTTCATCCCACGTTCCGGTGGGCATCGTATCCATGGTTCATGACATTTAATATGTAGTCCTATTGAATAACAATGTTTATTGTTTGTAAGATTGTGTTTTTCAATTGATGAAGCAGTGCCCTTCGATGGGGATACCTATGTTCATGCTTCGTCCGCGCCGTCAGCGTTGACGTTTCAACAGGCATTGCTATTAGGTATCGCGAGAATCGCCTGGGGTTTCCTCGCAATGCAGACTAGTGCCATCGAGCGCGGCGGCGCTTGAACCCTATCCGGGCGTGCATTCGCCTGACCCGCGACGCGACTTTCCCCGGCATTCGACCATTCGGCGTTAAAATGCAAGCGCCTGACTTGTTCCGACGTCGCGGTTTCGTAGGCGGCACACGATAAGTTATTGTATTTTTACGTGTTTATGGTTTCGATATGGCGCTGATCATCACCGACGAATGCATCAACTGTGATGTCTGCGAACCCGCATGCCCGAACCATGCAATCAGCATGGGCATCGAGATCTATGAGATCGATCCGGACAAATGCACCGAGTGCGTCGGGCACTTCGACGAGCCGCAGTGCCAGATGCTTTGCCCGGTTGAATGCATTCCGCTTGACCCGAACCACACCGAAACGCGATCGATGCTGCTTGTCAAGTACGCGCGGCTAACAGGGCGCGACGTACCTGCTGAGGACGGTGCGCCAGCGGCCACCTGACGGCGAACCGGCCGTTGCGCCGACATTATCCGACGGGCATCTTATCCAATAACGCTGCTGGTTCGCCTTCAGGCGTATCCGACATCGCTGGCCGGCTTTCCGATGTGTCCGATACGATCGATGGCTGTGCCGGCAAGTCGCATAATGATTTGTCCTCGCGCGCTGGCATCAACAAGTATTCCGACGGGTTGGATGCCCAGCGCGAAGGTATATCCGGCAACGCAGGTGCCGACACTTGCAATGGCGCGTCGCTTCCCAACGAAGCCAACGGATTCACCGTGTTTTGCAGCGAAAGCATGTCGGTCATCGACAGTGCGCGATCAGGGGCGGACATCGCCAGCGTCGTCAGACTGGCCGCGATGACTGCAGGGGGACTGCAAGTGGCATCGCGTGCCCACCCCTGCATCAGGTTGCTCGACAAGACGCTTTTGGCGGTCCATCCCAACGCCCTGCCGAGATAGCCGTCCCCTCCTGCGACACGGATCTGATCGGCGACCAGTCCTGGGAAGCTTTCCTGCCTGACAAACGCCCAACCTAGCTCACCGGACAGTTCCGTCAGCGCGGTCTGTAGGTAGGGGCCGACGAAGGCCGCGCTTTGTCCCAGCATCCCCGATTGCGTGACAACGGCATGCAGGTGTGCCGGCGCGTGTGCATCCAGCGTCTCTTTTGACAGATAGCCCCAGGTAACAAAGGAACAGACGCCATTTAAGCGGTCTGAGGCGTGAAGCGCGCTGCTCGCGGCGATTTCCGTTGCTGCACTTATTATCGTACCGAATCCAGGCAGTGTCGCATCCATAGCTACTCTCCAGGTTGACCGAGCCGCCCTGCTTGCACGCAGGCCAAGGCGGCAGGGTGTGATGAAACACGTTACCTGGTGACGCTAATACGGATTAGCCGTTGCCACGCCGTGCCTTTCGGATTGCGGGGGAGATGTACGCATCCCTTCGCCGGGCTTCGCGGCAAATGGATTCCCTGCGGCGCAATAAGCGCTTTTAGGCAGACCGCCGAACGCGGCCGCGCTTTTTGTATGATGCGGACCTCGATCGAGCGGCAGGCTGTGTCCGTGCTGCCCGCTGCTTTATTGTCGATGCAATGCCATCATCGCTTTTTCCTGCTGTCCCTGCACGAAGGTAGGCAGGACGGCGCGACAGCGGTCGATGGATGCATCGATCTCGGCCTGTTCCTCACGGCGCGGCGGCTTCAGGACGAAGTTCGCGACATCGGGCTTGCCAGCGGACCCGGGCACCAGATCGCGCGGATGCCCGATGCCGATCCGCAGGCGCCAGTAGTCCTGCGTGCCAAGTTTCGCGCTGATGTCCTTCAGCCCGTTGTGACCGCCACTCCCGCCACCGCGCTTGAACCGCGCGATGCCGGGTGCCAGGTCCAGCTCATCGTGTACCACGAGAATCTCGTCGGGCAAGATCTTGTAGAACCGCGCCAGGCCACCCACCGATTGACCGGAAAGATTCATGAACGTAAGTGGTTCGATCAGCCAGACCTCGTCGCCATGGAGACGGGCGCGCGCCACCAACGCATTGAAACGGGGTTCGACACGTAATGTCGCACCGGCCTCGCGGGCCAACTGGTCGATCAACCAAAAACCGGCGTTATGCCGCGTGTCTTCGTATTCCGGACCGGGATTGCCCAGTCCGGCAATCATGCGGATGGCAGCCACCACGCTCTCCTGAAAATAAAAAAACCCGCCAGCGTGATGCCTGGTGGGTTCTGTCATACCGGCTCCGCCCCTATGATAGCGGCGGAATCGGTGAAGGGGGAGGGACGCCGGCATCGTGTCCGGCAGGGCCGCGCGAGCGCCCTGGCAACAACGGTACGATACCGCTCGACCAGGCAAGACACCTGGCCGATGTCGAGATTACGACGCTGCCGCTTCGCCGCCTTCGGTGGCGCTGCTGTCGTCGCCAGACTGCGCCGCTGCCGGCAACGTCGCCGTGACGATGACCGGGTTTTCCGCCGCGAATGCCGGCGACAATTGCACGCCGTTCGGCAGCTTCACGTCCTTCGCATGCAGCGACTGGCCCAGCACGAATGCCGCCATGTCGACCGTCACGAATTCCGGCAGGTTCTTCGGCAGCGTGACGATGTCGAGTTCGTAGTACACGTGCGAGATCACTGCACCGCTCAGCTTCACAGCCGGCGACGTTTCCTGATTCAGGTAATGCACCGGCACCTTCGTGTGCAGGACCTTCGATGCATCCACACGCATGAAGTCGACGTGCAGCACCATCGGCTTGAACGGATGGTATTGCACATCGCGCAGCAACACTTGCTGCGTGGCGCCATCGGCAACCTTCAAGTTCAGGATCGATGCGTGGAACGATTCCTTCTTCAACGCGTGGAACAGCGCGTTGTGATCCAGTTCGATCAGTTGCGGCTCGCCGACACCGTACACGATGCCCGGCGTCTTGCCAGCGCCGCGCAGGCGGCGGCTCGCACCCGTGCCCTGTACACTGCGCTCAAAAGCGATAACGTCCATCTTGTTTCTCCACAAACTGCCCGCGACCAGGCAGTGTAACGAATCCGTATCGGATTCTCGTCAAAAAACGACGCGACCCGCTTTGCAGCAAGGCCGCGCCGATTGGTCCCGCGTCGGCTTCGACCGGCGCGGAGCAATGGGGTATCAGGGCAGCAGGCCTTCGCCGTCCTGAAACAACGACAACACCGAATCACCCCGACGAATCCGTGAGAACGTCTCGGCTAGCAGGCCGGCGCTCGACAAGGCACGAATCTTCGTGCAGGAGCGCGATTCGTCGCTCAACGGAATCGTGTCGGTCACCACGAGTTCGTCCAGCTGTGATGCGGCAATACGTGTGGCGGCACCGCCCGACAGCACCGGGTGCGTCGCATAGGCGAAGACCTTCAACGCGCCACGTTCCTTCAGTACTTCCGCGGCCTTGCACAACGTACCCGCCGTGTCGACCATGTCGTCCATGATCACGCAGTTCCGACCTTCGACATCGCCAATGATGTTCATCACCTCGGCGACGTTCGCCTTGGGACGACGCTTGTCGATGATGGCCAGTTCCGTGTTCAATTGCTTCGCCAGCGCCCGGGCGCGCACCACGCCACCGATATCGGGCGATACCACCAGCAAATTGTCGTTGTTGCGGCTGCGCAGGTCGTCGAGCAGGATCGGCGTCGCGTAGATATTGTCGACCGGAATATCGAAGAAACCCTGGATCTGGTCGGCATGCAGATCCATCGTGATGATCCGGTTCACGCCGGCAATCTGCAGCATGTTGGCCACGACCTTCGCCGAGATCGCTACCCGGGCCGAGCGTGGACGCCGGTCCTGACGCGCATATCCGAAATAGGGAATCGCGGCAGTGATCCGACCCGCCGATGCGCGACGCAGCGCATCGGTCATGATCATCAGTTCCATCAGCGTGTCGTTTGTCGGCGCGCAGGTGGACTGCAACACGAAGACGTCCTTGCCCCGGACATTTTCCTGGATCTCGACCGATATCTCACCATCGGAGAAGCGGCTGACCGTTGCCTTGCCCAACGGCAAGCCCATGATCTTGACGACTTCCGCGGCAAGGTGCGGGTTGGCATTGCCAGTGAAAACCATCAGGCCTTCGTTCATCGTTTTTTCACTCGGGGGGGCGGCTTTGAAGGAGGCAACACGGGCGGACAAGCGCTGATGCTGGATGCCTGCGCCACCTGAAAGGCTGACGTCTTGCTTTAGCTTCTTCATCGGACTGGCCGAAGATCAAACTGGGAGACTTATCGAGCAACGGGGCCATGTGGCCCCGTTTTTATAATGACTGCCGCCATCGCTCGATGGGAAGAATTCTTTTGGCAGGGGAGGAAGGACTCGAACCCTCGCATGCCGGAATCAAAATCCGGTGCCTTGACCAACTTGGCGACTCCCCTACGTACTGCTGCCGGCGCGATGCCGGTTACCGCTTTATCGAGACATCGCCTACACAACCACGCTGTTCGACTCGTTCTTTCAAGTGCTTCCGAAGTCGCGTTTGCGTTCGTTCGGATCACTCAAGAGCCCTGCATTATAGGTGGGTTTTTCCTACCCGTCCAGCGTTTTCGCCAGATTTTCTCAAACACCGTACTACGCAAGGTTCATCCTGCCAAGAGCGGATGTCGTGCAATGCCCGGCGCCACCACACTGAACCAGGAAGCGTACGGCAATCGCGCTTGTGCATCCTGTGCGGCCTGTTGGCTGGCGAACGCTGCAAAGACGCTTGCGCCAGATCCGGACATCCGCGCCGGCGCAAAAGCAGACAACCAGACTCTTGCTTCCTCGACCATCGCGAATTGCTTTTCCACGGCAGCTTGCATGTCGTTCGCGCCGAACCCGAAGACTTCGGTGGCGCTGGCGCCCGCAGCAGCGTCTGGAAAGTCCGCAATTGTGATGACTTTCGTGTCCCTTGTCAAATAAGGCGAGGAAAATATTGCCGCTGTGGAGGCATGTGCCGGGGGCGTGACGATCAGGAACCAGGCATCCGGGGTCCGCACCGGTTGCAGTACCTCACCCACGCCTTCGGCAAAGGCGGTTCTGCCATACACAAAGAAGGGAACATCGGCCCCCAACGCCAACCCGAGTGTCTGCAGTGCTTCCCGGGATTCCGACAGTGCCCAGAGTCGATTCAAGGCAAGCATGGTCGTGGCGGCGTCCGAACTGCCCCCACCCAGGCCGGCGCCCATCGGAACACGCTTCTCGACGACGATGTCGACGCCGTGGCGGGTCCCGGAATGCGCTTGCAGCAATCGTGCGGCACGCACCGTCAGATCCATTTCCGGATCAACACCGGGCAGCGGCGTCAACAGGCGGACATTCCCGTCGTCACGCCGCGCGAAGTGCAACGTGTCGCCCCAATTCACCATTTGAAACACGGTCTGCAACATGTGATACCCGTCGGCGCGCCTGCCGGTGATGTGCAGGAACAGGTTCAGCTTCGCTGGTGCAAGGCAGTCCGTCAACGCGGGTGCGCCGGAAGGCAACAAGGCGCGAAGCGCTGCGTCGGGTGAAGTGATATCGGTGGCGGAGCCTGAAGGGCGCGAAGTCGATAGCGGCGGCGTGGTCATGTTGAAACGGCAAGGGACATAATAAAACGCGGTGACGAACGCGGCGGGAAGCAGGCCCCGCCGACGTCGTCTGCCAGGCCCGGAACACGGATGAGCGTCGGCGCGCGGCGCGATCCGTGGCCGGACGTCTTGATCAAGGATTCAACACGAGCCGGACATCAAGTGGTGCATCCTTGGGGGCGTCAATGCGCGTCAAGTTCATGAGGCGCACTCGCCCCGCCGACGCCGTGGCGGGGCCGGACGTGGACACGTCATTCGATGCCGATGCCGCGCGGGTCGACGCCGACGCGTCGGCCGAACGGTCGGCGAACGCGAGATAGTCGATACGCCAACCGTCCTGGACGATCCGCGTGATCCGGCCTTGCGCATCGCGTGTCAGCGTCGCATGCGTTTCCGGCGCCGGGGTGTTCTTCAGCCAGTATCGCATTCCGGAAACGGGCAAGGGGAAACCGAGGGCGCCACGCATCAGGTCCTCGACGTTATTCGCGGTGCGAGGCGCCTGATTCGGCAATTCGAGGGTGGCTTGCGTGGGGGTACTGCCGACGATGGCCAGCGTGCTGCCCAGCGGGCTTCGCAGTGACAATGTCACCTCGTCGCCTTGTTCGAGCCAGTCGAAATTACCGTAGGCGCTCTGAATGTGTTGGTTCTGATCGGCATATCGCACCGAGAAGCGGCCTTGATATGCGTCGCGCATCGTTGCCTGTCCGGTTTCGGACGTCTTTTCGCGCTGTGGTGTTTGCTGGGTGGCGCACCCCCCGAGCAATGTCACCGCAGCGAGGCAGGTCACGGTGCAATGGAACGCCAGACGCCGGGTCGGCCACGGTTTCCGACGCTGCACGTCAAGGACGACAGCGCCGCTGCCCTCGACGTCCGGCCGTCGACGGTCATGCAGGGGCGCGCACTTCATTCGATGGTGACCTTCAGGCGGGACATCACGTTCAGCAACGTGTCATTGGTCGGATCGAGCTGTTGCGCCGAGCGCAGCACCTGACGCGCGTCGTCCTGCTTGCCCTGACTCCACAGCACCTCGGCCAGATGGGCACCGATTTCCGCGTTTGGCTGGATCTGGTAAGCGCGGCGCAAAAGGGTGACAGCCTGATCCTTGTCACCCAGCTTGTACTTGACCCAGCCGGCGCTGTCGGTGATGTAGGCATCGCCCGGTGCCAGCGACATCGCTTTCTGGATCAACTTGTCGGCTTCCTCCAGCCGTATGCCACGGTCCGCGAGCGAATAACCCAAGGCGTTATAGGCCTGCGCATTGGTGGGATCGAGGGCGATAACGCGCCGCAACTGTGTTTCCATCAGCTGATAGTGGGCGTTGCGTTCGGCCGCCATCGCATAGTCGTAAGCCAGGTCCGGGTCCGTCGGCGCCAGTGGGATCAGCGCGGCCAATCGTTGCTCCGCCTGGTCGTACTTGCCAGCCTGCATCAGGACGCTGGCATCGGCGCGACCCAAGGTGAGGGCTTCCGCGCCGGTACGCGGCTGCACGTTCGACAGCAACGCATCGGCTTGGTCGTAATGCTTTTGCTGGACCAGCAATTCGGCGCGGCCGATCTGCGCAGGCACGTACTGCGTGCTGTTGAGATCCACCTTTCGCAACCAGGCATCGGCGGCGGAGTAGTCCTTGCGCTCCGCGGCGATTTGCGCCAGATACAGATACGCCGGCCCCCCGTCGATATGACGGGCCACCAGCCCGTTGGCCGTGCCGCCGCTGGCTGTGCTGGCGCTCTGCGCCGCTGCATTCAACCTGGCTGCCTGATCTGCGTACTGCGTGAAATATTTCTCGGCGTCCGCCTGCTGCTTGAGTTGCATGCTGAGCAAGCCCAGCGCGAACAGCGGCGCGGGGTCCGACGGGTTCGCGCGATGCAGCGTCTCAAATTGCTTGCGCGCCGGATCGATCTGATTGTCCGCCAGGTACAGCTGGGCCAGCAGGAAACGCGCCTCGCGATCCTTCTGGTGCTGCTGTACATAGCCGGAGACCGATGCAATCGCGTCGTGCCGTGCGTCGGCGCCCATTTGTGCAAGCAATAACGCCGCCGGCGCATAATCGGGCTTCAGTGTCAGCGCCGCGTTGAATGACTTTCGTGCGCCGGGCTGGTCATCCGACAGCAATTGCTGCCGCCCGATGGCGGTAGGGGCTTCCGGCCGGCTCATATCGTCTTGCAGCAATTCACGCAGGACGCGAATGCCGCCGATATGATCCGGGCCTCGGCCAATCAGGTCTTGCAGCGACAGAATCGCCGCACCGCGATCCGCATCGGACACGGCGGCCAACTGGCGCGCAAGCAATGGCTTGGCTTCATCCAGATAGCCGTTCAGCACGAGCAGCGTCGCATCGAATTGCGCCGCTTGTTCGGAGTGGGGGGCATATTGGCGCCACAGGCGCGCGGCGGTCAACGCATCGCTCGGGCTTTGCACGCTCACGGCGATTTCCGCCGCGCGTTGCGCCATGCGCGGGTCCTGCGTCGAACGGGCCAGGGACAGATAGGTCTGATACGCCGGCGCGGGCTGACCGCGCTGCAACGCGACTTCGGCGGCAAGCACCTGGAACACGATCTGGCTCGTCAGTTCGCGATTGGGGAGGTCGATCGTGTCTTCCGATGGCAGGGTGCGGCCATTCGGCATCATGACCGCCGCCGCCCGCGTCGATATCGCGGTGCCGGTGGGCATGGGCGTAACGGACGGGTCGTCGCCATCGTCATCCCCGTCCGGTGCTGCTTGCGCCGGCGCACCGGACGAGGGCGCCGTATTTCCCTGCGCCAGCATCAGCCCGGCATGCGACGGGCGCGTGACGGTTGCGCCGTCGGCGGCGAACGCGGCATGCGACGTCAAGCCACCCAATGCAGCGGCGGATACCGCCGTCACGACGGCGGCACGCACCAAAGCGACGATCCGGCGTACGGCGAAGGCCCCGGCTGTATGCGTGGGCGCTGTTGGCGTCCTGGTGATGCGCGCGCTACCGTGCAGCCCGCGTTGGTGGACGGGGGCAGCCTGCGGCGCTGCGATGTGCTCGGCGGACAATAGGGACATGGACAGTGCATCCTGATGCGTCGTTCGCTCCGGACGCGATAAACGGGCGGGTGTGGCGAAAGAGTGGTTCATAAGTTCCGGGCTGCGGTTTCCTTGATTGTATCGCGACCGCTACGTTTAGACCCGCCGCTACATCCAATCGCTTGCAAAATGCCCATTTCTGAAAGTTCCAGGCGCAGACATCGTCGGGATGGCGGTGGTACATTGACGGACCGTTGTCCGGACAGGGCGCCCGCTGCCGCTGATCATGCCTGAATTACCTGAAATAGAAGTGACCCGGCGCGGCATCGCGCCTTATGTCGAGTCGCGCCGCGTGCGTGCGGTGCATGCACGTGCCCCGGCCTTGCGCTGGCCGATTCCCACCGAACTGCCAGACGCGATGCGTGGACGCGTCATCACTTCGGTAACGCGTCGGGGTAAATATCTGTTGCTCGAATCCGATGCCGGATGGCTGATCCTGCACTTGGGGATGAGCGGTTCACTCCGCGTGCTGCAAGGCGAGGACCGCCACCTGGCGCCTGGACGGCATGATCATCTGGACGTCGTGTTTGATGACGCGGTGCTGCGGTTACGCGACCCGCGCCGTTTCGGCGCCGCCTTGTGGCACCCGCGCGCGGCGGGCGATGTCCTCGCGCATCCCTTGCTGGTCTCCCTGGGTGTCGAGCCATTCTCCGATGCGTTTTCCGGCGCCTTGCTGTTCGCGCGTACCCGTGGGCGGTCGATGGCAGTCAAACAGGCGTTGCTGGCCGGCACGATCGTCGTCGGCGTGGGGAATATCTATGCCTCCGAGTCGCTGTTTCGGGCCGGTATTCGCCCAACCACCGCTGCAGGCAGAATATCGCGTCAACGCTATGATCTGCTTGCGGAGCGGATTCGCGAAGTTCTCGGCGAGGCGATCGAGCAGGGGGGCAGCACGCTGCGCGACTTCATCGGCAGCGATGGGGCCAGCGGGTATTTCCAGATGGCGCATGCGGTGTATGATCGCGACGGCCAACCGTGCCGCGTCTGCCTGCTGCCGATCAGGAAGATCGTGCAGGGGCAGCGCTCCACGTTCTTCTGCCCGCGGTGCCAGCACTGATTCGTATCGATCCGAGGCGTGCCCCATGCGGATACCGACGTCGCGCACCGCGTGTTTCCGAAACAGGCAGCCCTGGCGCTGCCATTGAACCGTCCTGTGGGTCCTCGTGGTTTCACTGATCGCAAAAGACACTTTCGCGCCGCGCCTGATCGCGTGGCAACGGCAGCACGGCCGGCATGACCTGCCTTGGCAGACCGATGACGCCTATCGCGTCTGGCTCTCCGAGATCATGCTGCAGCAAACACAAGTGGCCACCGTCATTCCGTACTATGCCCGCTTCACCGCGCGCTTCCCGGACGTGCATGCATTGGCCGCCGCGCCGGAGGACGAGGTCATGGCGCTATGGGCCGGGCTGGGCTATTACTCGCGTGCGCGAAATTTGCATCGGTGCGCGAAAGACGTGGTGGCGCGCTTTGACGGTCGCTTCCCGGACAATATTGCCGAGCTGGTCACGCTGCCCGGTATCGGTCGCTCGACTGCCGCTGCCATTGCCGCCTTTGCCTATGGCGCGCATGAGACGATTCTCGATGGCAATGTCAAGCGTGTCTTGGCGCGCGTGTTCGGTATCGAGGGCTTTCCCGGCGAAAAGCGCATCGAGATCGCAATGTGGCTGCTTGCCGAGTCATTGTTGCCGAAACCTTCCGGGTCGACCGGCTCGGCAAAATCACGTGCGACGATGAAGGCCTATACGCAAGGCCTGATGGACCTGGGCGCCACGTTGTGCGTTCGTGCGAACCCGTTGTGCGAACGGTGTCCGTTCAACGACGATTGTGTCGCCCGATCCACCGGTCGTCAGAAGGATTTGCCCACCCGCAAGCCGCCGAAGGTCATTCCGCAACGGGAGACGACGATGCTGGTATTCGATAGCGGTACGCATCTGCTGTTGTATCGGCGACCGCCGAACGGTATCTGGGGAGGATTATGGAGTCTGCCGGAGGTATCGGATCAGGCGCAGGCTCGCACCTTGGCGCGTGAGTACGGTGCCGATTGGTCCGCGACTTCCTCGCTGGCGCCATTCACGCATCAGTTCACGCACTTCCGTCTGACGATTACGCCGCTGCACCTGCCCTGCGCGGAACCACAAGGTGGGCCATTGCCCTTGTTGTCCACGGCGTCCGCGCCGAAGCCGCGCGCCGCGGCGACATCATCGGCACGCAAAGCGTTGGAAGTCGATATCGACCCTGCCGCGTCAGCGGACAGTGCGCCGGTGGAATGGGTGGCATGGACGGCCCTGGATCAATACGGCCTTCCGGCACCGGTGCGCAAATTGCTGGATGGCATGCACGGTGCCTTGTTGTAGCAACGGGACGAACCGGCGGCGATAGCGCGCAAGACCGCCCGTCTTGGCAGGCTTTCATGCGGTCAAAAGCGCTTGCCGCGTGACCGGGCTTGGCAGCCGGGACACTACAACATCTGGTGTCGCATCATGTACTGATGAACCAGTTCTAGGCGTGTACCCGCATCGTCGAGTTCCATCAATTGCTGGCGTGCGCGTATCGAAATAGGGAGCACTTCGGAGAGTCTATTCGCGACCCAGCTCGCATCGTCGAGGCGAAACGGCTCCAGAAACGGTATATGGTTGGGATCACGCTCTTTGACGTTATCGATAATGCGGCTCAGCGCTTCGGAACACGATGCAAGCCGCATCCGATGCGCGTCCGAATCATCCTCGACGGTGTCGTCACCAAGCGGCTCGGCAACCGCGCGAAGCAATCCATCTTTTTCGACGTGCGTCGATATCACCCTGAACCGCTGCGAACCGCGGCACCGCAGTAGCAGCACACCCAACTGCTGCACATCGCAATTAACGATCTGGGCAAGGCAGCCGATGGGCTCCGGCTCCGGCTGGTCGCCTCCCGGCAGTGACACTTCGCTGCCGCTCTTCAACAGGCAGACGCCGAACGGCGCGTCACGACGCAGGCAATCCCGCGCCATATCGAGGTATCGCGCCTCGAACACCCGCAACGACAGCAGGCCTTCCGGGAAAAGCACGGTTCCCAATGGGAAAAGAGGCAGGTCGGCCAACAGCGTTGCCATGATCGTCACCGTCCGGTGGAGGCGCCGGCCAGGTATACCGGCGCGATTTCACGATGCCGCAGAATCACGCGCTCGACGCCGCCGAAACGCTCGGCCAATGTCTTAGAGATAAAGACCGAGCGGTGTTGGCCGCCAGTGCATCCAATCGCCACCGTCAGGTAACTGCGATTGTCGCCCCGGATAGCGGGTAGCCAGGTTTCGACAAAATGCGCGATGTCGTCAATCATCCGATGGACTTCCGGAATGGCGTTCAGATAATCGATCACCGGCTTGTCGAGGCCGGTCAGCGGGCGCAGCGCAAGATCGTAATAGGGGTTGGGCAGCATGCGCACGTCGAACACATAGTCGGCGTCAAGCGGCAGCCCTTTCTTGAAACCGAAGGACTGGAACATGACGGTCAAGCCTTCGTTCTGGTGTTCGGCAAACGTGCGAACCCAAGCACGGAGCGTATTCGCGCGGAGATTGCTGGTGTCGATCTGATGCCCAAGACTTGCCAGCGGCGCGACCAGCGTGCGTTCGCGTTCGATCGCATCGGCCAGGGAGGTATCGGCAACACTCGACACCCCGTCCGGCGACGATGGCAGGCCGCCGGCCGCGGACAACGGATGGCGCCGCCGTGTTTCGGAATATCGCGCGATCAGCGCCTGGGTGCTTGCGTTCAGGAACAGCACGCGGACGGTATGACCGTCGGCACGCAAGTGGGTAATGATGGCGTTGATATCGGCTACGGACGGTGCGCCTGCGTCGCGGGCGGTTATCCCTTCCATTTTGGCCATTGCCACCGCGCCAGGCCGTGCATCGATGGCAACGGCAAGCCGTGTGCAGCCATCGCGATGCAATTCATCGGCGAGATCTTGCAGGAAGCGCGGACGAAGATTCTCGACGCAGTAATAGCCTACGTCTTCGAGCGCGTTCAACGCGACCGATTTGCCCGACCCGGAAATACCGGTGATGAGAATGATCCGCATGGCGGCAGCTGTACTAACCCAAGTCGCCCAGATGTTGCGGCATACCGTGTCGGCATGCGCCGGTGGCACTGCGCGCGTTGGCGACGTCTGCTGAATCGAATCAGTTGCCGCGCGCCGCGCCACCGTCTGGATAAGCAGACGATGAACCGGTTCATACCGGCGATTGCAGCCATCATAGCACTGTCGTCACTGCCTGCGCGTCAGATCATTTTTCCAGGAAACTGACTGTCCGGTTCTTGCATGGCCAGCCTTTGCCGATCCATGAAATCATGCAACGTGTCGATGCCGCGCAGCTTCAGGATCGTATTGCGGACGGCCGCCTCCACCAACACCGCCAGGTTTCGGCCCGCCGCTACCTGCAAATTCACTTTCGGAATCGGCAGGCCGAGGACGTCGAGCGTCTGTGCATCGATAGGCAGGCGGTGGAATTCCCCGTCCGGCCGCCGCACCAGATTGACGATCAATTTCAGCTTCATCTTCCGGCGAACAGCGGTTTCGCCGAAGATCGTCTTGATGTCGAGCAGACCCAGCCCGCGGACTTCAAGCAGATTCTGCAGTAGCGGCGGGCAGCGTCCTTCGATGTAATCGGGGCCCAGGCGCACGAAATCGACGGCATCATCTGCCACCAGCCCATTGCCCCGGCTGATCAACTCGAGTCCCAGCTCGCTTTTGCCTAGTCCTGAATCGCCTGTCAGCAACACACCGAGACCGAGAATATCGAGGAAAACGCCGTGCATCGTCGCGCGCGGCGCAAGGATGCGGGACATATACAGTCGCAGGCTGTCGATGACGGCGGCCGACGAAAGCGGTGTCGTGAAAACGGGCGTCGAGGACCGTGTGCAGCGCAGGATCAACTCGTCCGGCACCTCGCCAGTCCCCGCGATCACTAGAAACGGCGGTTCGAGCGCGATCAGCTTGGCGATGTCGTGCGAGCGGTCCTCGTCGGACTGGCGTTGGTAATAGGCCAGCTCGGCGTCCCCCAGCACTTGGATCCGGTTGGGATGGATCACGTTCAAGTGTCCTACCAAATCCGCGCTCGACGTCGCGCTCTCGACCGTTTCCGGAGAGAAACCGCGCTCCCAGCCTTCATGGCCGGTCAGCCAGCTGAGTTTCAATTCGGCGGCGTTATCGTCGAAGATGCTTTGCGCATTGATGCTCGACGTGTCCATCAGGCGGAAAACTCCACGCGAAGAAGAGGAGGGTCAGTTATGCCACTGCGTCAGGACACGATGAACGTGCAGCGGGTCGGATTCCGCGGCAAGCATTTCGCGTGTGTCGCGGTCCGACAGCAACTGGGCGATTTCGGACAAAATTTCCAGATGTTGCTGCGTGGCCTGTTCCGGCACTAATAGGAAAATCAGCAACGAGACAGGCTGGCCGTCCGGTGAGTCGAACGGCACCGGCGTATCCAGCCGCATGAATGCGGCAAGCGGTTGCTTGAGTCCCTTTATGCGGCCGTGCGGAATGGCGACGCCTTCCCCCAGGCCGGTGGACCCCAACCGCTCACGTGCAAAAAGGTTGTCAGTGACGGTGCTGCGCGCGATGCCATGCTGGTTCTCGAAGATCAGACCCGCCTGCTCGAACACGCGTTTCTTGCTCGTGACACTGACGCCGAGTTGTACGTTTTCCGGCGCTAACAGTTTGGCTAAACGATTCATGTTGAAAAGCAGGCATCCGCCGCTAGCGCTTTGTGCGCACGCTAACGTCATGCCGAGCCGAATTTCCCCGTGATGAACTTCCTATTATAGAGCACGTGCTTTCGTTATTGCGGCATTGTTGCGCGCGTCAAATGAAACCACACAATGGCATGATGCGGGCAAAACACATTGCAAACAACAAAGCCGGTGGCATGACCACCGGCTTTGATACCAGATGCGACACGAAGCGCGGTGCGGTAACGCGTAACCGGCACGCAGCCGAGCCGTTGTACGGCCTGGAAAGGGCGCATACGCCCGCGACTATATCGACATCGTAACGATTCCTTACCGCCACTTTCCCGATCCGAACACATGTGCCACGGCATCAACGGGATTATTGCGTGGTACTCACCACGCCGTGGCGCTTATTGCATTGCTTGCACTTCAGCCTGCGCCGCATCCACCGCGACGTACTTCAGCGCCTCGCGCTCATGGCCTTGCAGCCGGTCCTTGTGGCGCAGTACCTGGCGGTCGAGTTTGTCGACCAGAAGATCGATCGCCGCGTACAAGTCTCCGTCGGCACTTTCGACGTAGATGTCGCGTTTCTTGACCGTCAGCGTGATTTCGGCGCGTTGCCGTTTTTCCTTTTCCCGATGGTTGTCTACTGTCAGCAGCACATTCACGGCGATTACCTGATCATAGTGCCGTAGCACCTTGTCGAGTTTGTTCATCACATACTCGCGCAAGGCGGGCGTAACATCGAGATGGTGTCCACTGATGGTCAGATTCATTGCTGCTTCTCCCATGCTGGGGCCGGAGGATCGCCGCGCAGCGTAGGCTGTTCAGTCGATCGCGGCCGGTACAAACCCGGCGCAACATGCGACGGGCTACTACACCCTCGCTGCGAGCCACCGGCCGCAGCCTTGCTGGGCAACGGCTGGGACGGGAACCTACAGCGACTTTCGGAGGTTGACAGCAGGAATGCGAAGCGCTTCGCGGTACTTGGCAACCGTGCGTCGTGCGACGACGAAACCTTGTTCGGCGAGAAGTTCGGCGATCCGGCTGTCCGATAGCGGAGATTTCGGGTCTTCTGCTCCTATCAATTGCTTGATCAGTGCACGTATCGCTGTGGATGAGGCCGAGCCGCCGGTATCCGTTGAGATATGCGACCCGAAGAAAAACTTGAATTCGAGCGTCCCGGACGGCGTCAGCATGTACTTACCTGTGGTGACGCGCGATACCGTCGACTCGTGTAAACCTAGCGTATCAGCAATCTCGCGCAAAACCAAGGGACGCATGGCGATTTCGCCATGGGCAAAAAAATTCTTCTGCCTTTCCACGATAGCTTGCGCCACACGCAAAATTGTATCGAAACGCTGCTGAATATTTTTGATCAGCCAACGTGCTTCCTGAAGTTGCTGACGCAATGAACCACTGCCGGGATCGCCCCGGTTATTGCGCAGGATATTGGCATACAGATTGTTGATCCGGAGTTTCGGTACGACTTCGGGATTCAACTCGGCGATCCAGCCCTGGCCGGTCTTACGAACAAGCACGTCCGGGACCACGTAGTCTGCTTCCGCGCTACTATAGGCCGCGCCCGGGAAGGGTTCGAGCGAACGAATCAATTGATGCGCTTCTCGCAGCGCGTCGTCGTCGACCTTCAACTGGCGCCGCAGCCGCGTAAAATCTCGCGCCGCCAGCAATTCGAGATGATGATTGACGATCTCGATCGCCAGTGTCCGCGTCGCGCTTGGTTCATGCCTGCGCAATTGCAGCGCCAGGCATTCCGACGGCGAACGTGCCCCTACACCAGGGGGGTCGAAGCTTTGCAGCAACGTCAACGCATTGGTCAAATCATCGAGATCAACACCGCTGTCTTCGGACAATTCATCGATGATTTCGTCCAGCGTGGTCGTCAGATAGCCGGCGTCATCGATCGACTCGATCAGGAAAGTTACCAAGGCCCGGTCGCGTGCATCCGTACGGGTCAGTGCGAGCTGGCTGTTCAGATAATCGCGCAGGTTCGTGGGGACTTCCTCGAGCTGCATCGGTGGCAAGTCATCATCGTCGTTGCCGGCGCTATTGCCACCCGAGGGACCGCGCGCGTAGTCGTCGAGACTCCAGGTCGGGCCGTCGTCGCTACTGTCGCGCGCCGGCTCGTCACGTCGTTCGCCGTCGTTGCCGCCATCGCCACGCGCATCCGCCCCGGCGCCGCCGTCCACGGCACCGTCGCCGTCCCGCCGATCCGCCCCGCGCGCGCCATCGTTGGAAGCGGCCGTACCGGCGCTCGATGCCAATGATCCATCACTGGCGACGCGCAACGACTTGCCGCCCCAATCGTCATCGCTCTCGAGCAATGGATTCTGGGCGACAGCGGTGGCAACTTCCTGTTGCAATTCCAGCGTCGACAGTTGCAGCAATCGAATGGATTGCTGCAACTGCGGCGTGAGCGCGAGGTGTTGAGAGAGGCGTAACTGGAGGCTGGCTTTCATAATATCGCCAACCATTGTAGTGGCTTTGCTGACGCGGCGAAACCACTAGATTGCGTTTGATACGTAACATGGCCCGGTAATTGCAGCGCGCCCCGGGCAACGTAGGTCGACCGGGGCGCGGGAATGTAGAAAAAGCGATGTGACGCGGTTGACGGATCGGTTTTTGGCCGTGTATTACATCCGGAAATGTTCGCCGAGGTACACCCGCCGCACGTTTTCGTTGGCGATGATGTCGGACGGCGCGCCTGCGGCGAGGACATGCCCGTCGCTGATGATGTAGGCGTGATCGCAGATACCCAGGGTTTCGCGTACATTGTGATCGGTGATCAGTACGCCGATATTGCGGCTTTTCAGAAACCTTACGATCTTCTGGATCTCGATCACCGCGATCGGGTCGACGCCGGCGAACGGCTCATCCAGCAGAATGAAACCGGGATCGGTCGCGAGTGCCCGTGCGATTTCCACGCGTCGCCGTTCGCCACCAGACAAGGACAGTGCCGGATTTTGACGCAGATGCGCAATCTGCAATTCTTCGAGGAGCGCCGTGGTCCTGTCTCCCAGTTCCTGGCGCGACAATTTGCGGCCGTCCGGGTGATGCTGCAATTCCAGCACCGCGCGGATATTCTGCTCCACGCTCAACTTTCGGAACACGGACGCTTCCTGGGGCAGATACGACAGGCCCAGCTTTGCGCGCAGGTGAATCGGCAGCTTCGAGATAACCTCGTCGTTCAGCTCGATTTGCCCAGCGTCCAATGGCACCAGACCAACGATCATATAGAACGATGTCGTTTTGCCCGCGCCGTTCGGACCAAGCAGACCGACGACCTCGCCACTTGATACGTCCAGGGACACGTCCTTGACGACGGTACGCGCACCATAGCGTTTTTCCAGGTTGCGCACTTTCAGCGTGCGGCGCTCGCCGGCATGCTGCAATAATCCGCTGCTTTCGTGCGCTGTCGCCTGGTCGTTCATTGCTGCGATGACCGTGTCCGTCATTGTGCATCCTCCAACTGACGCGCGGGTTCCAGCGGCGTGGCGCCCGATGTGGTGGATGCGCCGTCCGTCGCCGCCGGCGACAGGTTGCTTCGCGCCTTGCCTGTCGTGGCGGGGGGCGGCGTTACGTCGCTGCCATCGCTCGGCGTCAACACGGCGCCGCCCGACGTATTGGTCGTCGGTGCGATCATGCCACGCACGCGACCACCGGGCGTACCCGTCTTTGTGCCGCCATTCGATTGCGCCGTGTAATAGCCCGTCTGACCATCGTAGCGGATGACACTGCCGTGTACCTCGTCGATAGGCGTGGTCAGACCTGACAGGCGTCGCGCGACGGCCTGGCCAGTCAGTGTCGAGACGTCGTTCTTGCCGTCATAGTCGATACGCTTGCCCTGTCCCTCGAAGTATTCATTGACCCCATCGCGCTTCTCCCGGATGTAGGCGAGCCCCTTGTCGGACGTGGCCGTGGCGTAGGAATAGCCTTCCGGGTCCTGGTGAATTTCAGCCCGGTCGCCGCGAACGATGATCGTACCTTTCGTCAGTTCGACATTGCCGGTCAGGATGGTCGTCTGTTTCAGGTCGTCGTAGGAGAGATGGTCAGCCGAATAGACCAGCGGCTTGTTCTTGTCCGCTTGCTCGGCATGCACGGTCGACGTGATCAACCCGCTCAACAGGGCTGTGATCGTTGCCAGCGCGGCCGTCACGCGCCGCGCGAGGATACGAGGCTCTTGATACATGAATGTCATCTGGTCGTTCTAATTCAGCGCGACCCGCCGTTCAATTCCTGTGCCGCGATGGAACCGCGTACATTACCGAACAATTGGGCCGCGCGGGTCGTGTTGATATATGTCATGCCTTGCGTGGACGTCGCAACCGACGGGCCGCGGGTCAGCTTGACGGGTTTTTCTGTCCGAATCGTGTCGTCGTTCACCAGTACTTCGAAATGAGATGAATCGGCTTCCATTGGCGGGTCCGCGGGCCCTGGTGCACGGACGATCTTCGCATCATCGTACAGGTTCACGATGGAGCCATCGCTATTGACCACGCCCCATTTGGACGTGGCGGTGATGATCGGCGAGCCCGGCTTGAACGAGCGCAACGCGGGCTCGGTCAGGAAGCTCGTCTGGTCGTCTTCAAAATGCTTCATCGTTTTCGCATTGAGCCGGTACTGGACGTTGCCGGTATCGTCCAGCATCGTCACGGATAGGTCGTTGCCAAAATAATCCGGCGTATGTTCAAGCTTCTTCGTGACCGTTTCTTCAGCAGGGCGCAGCGATGTCTGAAGCACCCAGTACGTCCCGGCAGCCAGAATCGCCATGATGATGATCGGCAGGAACGGCGCGACGCGCTGTGTCCATTTCACCTGATGCGCACGGCGCGGGCTGGGTGGCGGTGGCGGGGTGGGCGTGCCGCCGGCGGAAGCGCTGGAAGTCATCACATCAGCTCCGGCATTGCTGTGCCAGCAGCGCGTCGTAATGTCCGGTGGCCCGCAGGATCAGATCGCACACTTCCCGTACCGCACCCTCGCCGCCACGCGCTTGCGTCACGACATGCACACGTGCCTTGACGTCCGTGTGCGCGTTCGCCGGCGCGCAGGCAAGACCGACACGGCATAGCACCGACAGATCCGGCCAGTCATCGCCCATGTAGCCGATGTGCATGTCTTGTAACTGCAATTCGGCCCGCAGCGCCGCCAGGACATCGTCTTTTTGCTTGACGCCCTGGAATACGCGCGTGATGCCGAGTTCGCGCGCCCGGGAGGACACGATGCCGGACTCCCGGCCCGTGATGATGGCTACCTCGATGCCACACCGGGCCAACTGCTTGACGCCATGGCCATCGAGCGTATGGAACGCCTTCAGCATTTCACCATCGGCCCCGTAGTAAATCTCGCCGCTGGTGAATACGCCGTCTATGTCGAACGCCATCAACCGGATACCGGCGGCGCGGCGTGCCACGTCGTCGGCGTCGAATGGCGCAGGAAGCGGCGCTGCCGCATTGGCGAGGGCGGTCTGCCGGGTCATCAGATTACCTTCGCGCGGAAGAGGTCATGCAGATTCAACGCACCAACCAACGTGCCGGCGGGTTCGACCACCAGAATCTGGGTGACGCGGTGTTTTTCCATCTGGCTGGCGGCTTCGCTTGCCAGATGATCCGGCGCGATGACTCTCGGCGATGGTGTCATCACATCGCGGATCGGCAGCATATCCAGATTCGAATGGCTCTTCAGCACGCGCCTCAGGTCACCGTCCGTGAAGACGCCGATCAATTTGTCGCCAGCCTCGGTCACCGCGGTCATGCCCAGCCCTTTCGCCGTGATTTCGAACAAGGCGTCATGAACGCTCGCGCCTGCCGAAACACGGGGGACGGCGTCACCGACGCGCATGATGTCGCGAACGTATGTCAGCAGGCGACGACCCAGGGCGCCTCCAGGGTGCGACCGTGCGAAATCTTCAGGGCCAAAACCGCGTGCGTCCAGGACCGCGCAGGCCAGCGCGTCACCGAGGGCCAACGCGGCGACGGCGCTGGCGGTGGGCGCGAGATTCATCGGACACGCTTCTTTTGTGATATGCCCGTCGAGATGCGCATCGGCTAATCGCGCCAGGCTGGACTGCGGATTGCCGGTGATAGCGATCAAGCCGGTATCCATGCGTTTCACCAGCGGCATGATCCGGAGCAACTCATCGGTCTCGCCGGAATACGAAATCACGAGAAACACGTCGTCCGCGGTAATCATGCCGAGATCGCCGTGAACCGCCTCGGCCGGGTGGACGAAGAATGCCGGCGTGCCGGTACTCGCCAATGTGGCCGCGACCTTGCGCGCGATATGGCCGGACTTGCCGATGCCGGAGACGACCACCCGTCCGCGGCAAGCCAGCAGCAACTGGACCGCGTCGACGAATTGCACATCCAGACGCTCCGCGACGCCGCGCACGGCGTCCGCTTCGATGGCCAGGACGTTGCGTGCCAATGACATGGCACGGTCTTGATTGATTTTCGCTATCATTCGCGGAGTATAACAAAAGGCCTGTAATCGGGTATTTCGGGCGCCCGCCGGGAAACGCATTTCCGTTACCGTTCTGTGACGGAACATTACCGGCCGACGACGGAAGGGCACGCGTCGATCTGCCATCGAATTCAGCCTGTTGCAGGCGCTTCCCCGTGGTGAATGTTGGTAGGAAGCGACAGTGTTGTCACAAGATGATGCTATTTTCGAGGTGGTTACCTTTCCTCTTCGAGAGATATGCCGTGCTTGCGGCATCGCCGTTCTGTTTTCTCCTGTTCTTTGCCCGCTGCGCCACCTTATGCCTGATGCCCGATGCCGTGGGCGCCGCGCATGCCTGCCGCCGATGTGTACCGGACCGATCCGGTTCCGTATGGCGACGCTTGACATATTCGATGCGCTCACCGTAGTGCCCGTTCTTACCTGACTTTCCACGAGCAAGACCTGACGATGACGACACCGCTGGAGCTGACCTTGATGCTGTTGCTGGCTGCCGTGGCCGGCGTGGTCCTGTTCCGCAGCTTGAACCTGCCGCCGATGCTGGGGTATTTGACCGTCGGCATTCTGGTGGGACCGCATGCGTTGGGCATTGCGTCCGATGCGTCGCGTGTTGAATATCTGGCCGAGTTCGGGGTTGTCTTCCTGATGTTCTCGATCGGTCTCGAATTTTCGCTGTCACGATTGCGTGCGATGCGTCGCATCGTTTTCGGCTTGGGCGTGGCGCAGGTGGTGGGTACGATCGCCGCGTCGATGCTGGCAGGCGCGGCTATTAATGCGTTCGCGCATTTCAGTTGGCAATCGTCTTTTGCCCTGGGCGCGGCACTGGCAATGTCGTCCACGGCGATCGTCAGCAAGATGCTCGCGGAGAAGCTGGAACTGGAGTCCGAACACGGGCGAAGGATCATTGGCGTCCTGTTATTCCAGGATCTCGCGGTGGTGCCTTTGCTGATCATCCTCGCCGCGCTCGGCCAGAATGCACGGGATCTGGCGGTTTCGCTCGGGCTGGCCGCGGTGAAGATCGGGGTCGCACTGTCGTTGCTGTTGTGGCTCGGACAGCCGTTGATGCGTTTCTGGCTGACGTTGGTCGCGCGTCGCCGTTCGCAGGAACTGTTCATGCTGAACCTGCTGCTGGTGACGCTGGGCGGTGCTTTCCTGACCGAGGAACTGGGTCTGTCGATGGCGCTCGGCGCGTTCATTGCCGGCATGCTGATTGCGGAGACGCAGTATCGGCATCAGGTGGAAGAGGACATCAAGCCGTTCCGCGATGTGCTCCTCGGGCTGTTTTTCATCACCACCGGCATGCTGCTGGACCCGATGATCGTCTGGCACCATCCGATTGCCGTCCTCGTGCTGTTTGTCGTGCCGATGGCGTTGAAGTTGGCGTTGATCACGGGTCTGTCGCGGCTTTTCGGTGCAACGCCCGGTGTCGCGTTGCGTACCGGGTTGGGCCTCGCGCAGGCCGGCGAGTTCGGTTTTGTCCTGATGAACCTGATCAATGACAAGCACCTGCTGGACCCGGTGACCAGCGAGGTGATTCTTGCAGCCATGCTGTTATCGATGATCGCTGCGCCGTTTCTCTTGCAGAACATGAATCGGATCGTGATGCGCGTGTCCTCCAGCGAATGGCTGGTGCAATCGTTGCAGATGACGAAGATCGCCACGCAGAGCATGAAGAACAGCGGTCATGTGATCATCTGCGGTTATGGTCGCTCCGGGCAGAATCTGGCGCGCATGTTGGAACAGGAGGGCGTCGACTACGTCGCGCTCGATCTGGACCCGGATCGCGTAAACGCCGCCGCGTCCGCCGGGGAATCGGTCGTGTTCGGTGATGCCTCCCGGCATGAGGCGCTCACCGCCGCCGGCCTGCAACGCGCCGCGGCGGTGGCCATCACGTATGCGAATGTATCGTCGGCATTGCGGGTGCTGGCGCATGTGCAGGAGTTGAATCCAGGGTTGCCGGTGATCGTACGTACCATCGACGACGCGGCATTCGACAAGCTGACGGCCGCCGGCGCGACCGAAGTGATTCCCGAAATCGTCGAGGGCAGTCTGATGCTGGCGTCGCACACGCTCGTGGTGGTGGGGGTGCCGATGCGGCGTGTGCTGCGGCGCGTGGAACAGATGCGCGACGATCGCTATGGCCTGCTGCGTGGCTATTTTCGGGGTGCCGATGATCCCGACGATGAGAACGAGGACGAGCAGGTCAGGCTACAATCCGTCAAAATCGAACCGCATGCCGATGCGGTGGGCCGGACGCTGGGCGATTTGCGCCTGCGCGAGATCGGTGTGGAAGTAACGGCCATCCGGCGTCGCGGCATTCGGGGAGGGGAGCCGGATGCCGCGGCCAAGGTGATGATAAACGACGTGCTGGTGCTGCGCGGCACGCCTTTGGCCCTGTCGGAGGCGGAGGAAAGGCTGCTCCGCGTGAGCGCCCGCGTGTAGTCCTGTTTGCCGCGCCCGCCGTGCGATGTGGCGCGATCGCGCGGCAGACCAGGGTGGCGGGGCAGGACTGCACGTCAAACGACCTGTCGGCCGACGAATCAACAAGGGTATCCAGTGGATTTTTCAACAAAGACGTTGCCGGCTCCCGGTGATCGGGAGGCCGTCGCCGCCTATCTGCGCGCGCGTGTCAGGACTGTTCCCGACTGGCCGTCGCCAGGTGTGCAATTTCGTGACATCACGCCATTACTGGCCTCCGCCGCGACGATGAACGTCATTGTCTCGGCGTTTGCCGCCCGCTACCAAGAGCAGCGCATCGCGCACTTTGCCGGACTTGAGGCGAGAGGGTTCATCCTCGCGCCACTGCTCGCCCATGCCTTGGGCGCGGGCTTTATTCCATTGCGCAAGCAAGGAAAACTGCCTTACAAGAAGATAAGCGAATCGTACAAGCTCGAATATGGCGAGGCAACGCTGGAAGCCCACATCGATGCGTGCCAGCCTGGCGATCGGGTCGTATTGGTGGACGATTTGATCGCGACGGGCGGTACGTTGCCGGCCGGGCGGGCGTTGTTGCAGCGCCTGGGCGCCGAGGTGGTCGAAGGGGCGGCATTGATCGATTTGCCCGAGTTGGGAGGATCGACGCTGCTGCGTAATGCCGGGTTGCCGTTGTTCACGCTATGTACGTTTGAAGGACATTGATCGGGTGCTCCCGGCAAACCTGGCTTCGCGACCTATGGGGATGGGCGGCATGAATATATCGGACAATACATTGGACGCGGCGCGGGAGCGGTTGACGGGCGGCCCGACGGGTGCGCCGGCATGCATCGCGGACGCGCGTTACTTCGATCCGAGCCGTTTCTGGCGATTCGAGATCAACGGTGTCCGCGTGGGCTGGGTTCGTCACGATGACGTCGCGCGTCTGGCGCGCTGGCCAGGGTATTTCGCTTTCGTGCCGGGGCGGCGTGCGATCGACGGCGGCGCTGAACCGACGCGCGGTGCGGACGAAGGGGGCGCCGTCTTTGACAATACGCAAGGCGCGGGGGTCGTGATGCTGGCGCCGTCGCTTGCCGACGAGCCTGCGCGCACGCGTGCGCTGGGCGAGGTCATTGCCACCTTGCGCGACGACGGCCGAATCACGGGTTGGCGTGACGAGATTTTCGCGATCCGCAATACGTTCGATGATCCGCCGCTGGCATTCATCGAGCGGGCCGCGTCGCGGTTCTTCGGCACGATGACGTATGCGGTACATGTCAACGGGGTGCAAGGAACGCTAGCCGACGAAGCGGGTATGTCGATGTGGATTGCACGGCGCAGCAACGCGAAGGCCGTTGATCCAGGGAGGCTGGACAATTTGGTGGGCGGCGGCATCCCGTGGGGCTGCAGTATTGCCGAGGCCCTGGTCAAGGAGTGCTGGGAGGAGTCGGGTATCGCCGCCGCATTGGCGGCCACCGCAACGCCTGGTGGCATACTTCACGTCTTGACCGAAATCGACCAGGGCGTGCAAGCCGAGCAACTGTTCGTTTTCGATCTGGCGTTGCCGTATGATTTCGTGCCGCATGCCGAGGATGGCGAAGTGGCGGAGCATCTTCATGTCACGCTTGCCGATGTGCTCCTTGCTATCGCACGCGGCGAGATGACGATGGATGCCAGCATCGCCACGCTGGATTGTGCGTTGCGTCGGGGCTGGATCACGGCGCAGCACGCAATGGGATTCGGTGCGCTTTATAGCGCGCCACTATGATACGTTTCAATTTAATCAAGCAATAGTAGAGAATTGAGGGAAGCATCCTATGTCAGCGCGCCACGATTACATATTGACGCTGGGTTGCCAGGACCGCCCGGGCATCATTCACGCCGTGACAGGGTTCCTGTTCGAGCGTGGCGCCAACGTGCTGGATTCCGCGCAATTCGGCGATGCACACACCGGGCGTTTTTTCATGCGTGTGCACTTCGAGGAGATTGGCGTGGAGGCCGGGCATGCATTGTTGCTGCAGGCGTTCGCGCCGCTTGCCGAGCGTTTTGGCATGCAATGGGAACTGCATGCGATGGCGCACAAACCGCGGGTCATGTTGATGGTGTCGAAGATCGGGCATTGCTTGAACGATTTGCTGTTTCGCTATCGGACCGGTCAACTACCGATCGAGATTCCGGCAATCGTGTCGAATCACAAGGACTTCTACCAGTTGGCGGCGTCGTACGATATTCCGTTTTATCACTTCCCGCTGATGAACGCGACGCCGGAAGGAAAGGCGGCGCAGGAAGCGCGGATCATCGAGGTGCTTGAAGAACAGCAGATCGACCTGGTGGTGTTGGCGCGATACATGCAGATTTTATCGCCGGCACTCTGCGAGAAACTCACCGGGCGGGCCATCAATATCCACCACTCGTTCCTTCCCAGCTTCAAAGGTGCGCGGCCGTATTTCCAGGCGTTTGACCGGGGTGTGAAACTGATCGGCGCAACCGCGCATTATGTAACGACGGATCTGGACGAGGGCCCGATCATCGAGCAAGGCGTGGAACGTGTCGATCACAGCATGAACGCGGAACAACTGACCGCGATCGGTCGCGACGTCGAATGCGTGACCCTGGCACGCGCCGTCAAATGGCACGTCGAGCACCGCGTGCTGATCAATGGGCATAAGACGATCATATTTTCGTAGCAGCACGGCAATCGGCCGCAGCGGTTGATGGCCGTAAGCGCATTATTTCCACCGAAATCGTCCATTCGATCGCCTGCCTTTTGACGCGGCTCGATTCGATTGCCTGACAGCGTTTGGCGGATTGCCGGATGTTGGCCGTGTTCGACCCCGTGGGGCCAAGGTACGCCTGCTTGAACGGCGTGGATGCACCGGCGAGACGTGTGAGGATTGGCCGAATGGCGGAGCCTCGCCTGGGTGCGTCAAAGCAGCAAGTCTGCGAAGCTTTCTGCTTGCACACATTCGGATTCTATCGTGAAAGCCTTGCTGAGCATCGACGCTGCGAACCAATGGACGGAGCGCGCAAGACGCTTGCTCGTTGATGCCGCATGCGATGGGGGACTCCTGGAAGGGCAGGGCGAATCTGTGACTCCGGCAGGCGCTTCGGTGCCGTTGGTTGTTGGTGAGATGCTCCGGCGCACGCGTGATGTCGCGATGCCTGCAAGCGCACCGATGGCGATGACGGAGCGAATCGTCGTGCTCTTGAGCAACGATGGCGTCAGTCAACGTACAGCGGTGAAGGAAGTCATCAATAGCGGGGCGACTTGGCTGGTGGAGGCGCCTGACGGGCAGATCACCGATGCGCTCCGGGTATTTCAGTGGGTGCCGGGCACGGAGGATACCGTGTCGGTCACGCGCCGTTTCGCGCAAGAGAGGCCCGTCGCGCGTAAGCTGGCATCGTCGCAAGCATGGCGAGAACCACGGGTTTGTCGCTTGCTTAACGGGCAATTTCAGAGCGTCTCCAGATCGTGCTACAAGAAAATGTTGTCCGGGACGGATATCCCGTTACGCCTTTATATCGTTGCGCACGGCACGACGCGAGGCGAGTCCGCAGCGGTGGGCGTACGTCGCACGCTGGATCGTGTGGACGCGCCCGACCTGGTGGGTTTCTTGATGCGCAACGTGTTCAGGCATTTGCCGGGCAAGGGAAAATCACACACATCCGGTGTAACCATCGATATGGTGGCATGCGCGTTGTCTGTTCCTGGGGAGTGCTTGACGGATGCTTCCTCCTTCGTTGGTTGCTTTCTGAAGGCACTGGCGGATTGCGACCCTTCGCTGGCGGAGCGATCAACTATTGTCGCCAGCACATTCAAGATCGGCTATCCCGCTCATGGCTTCGAACGTGCGCAGCAGATCACGATCAGCGGGCGCGATTTGATCTTTCCAGAATCCATGTTGACCCAATTTGGCATTTCGCATCGCTTCATGGCGATATTGCCGAAGGCCAGCCTTGGCCGCCGGGAACCGATTCGCATTTCCTTCGTGCAACATGATTTCTTGCAGCAAGAGTTCGTCGTGCTGGATGCCTTCGTAGCCGCGTATGAACATTGGCAACGCGTTGAAGGTTGGCATGCACATGAGCTGTCGAGTCGCTTTGTGCTGTTTGAGTTGATGGCCGATCTCACTTTCACCCTCGATCATCCGTCTGACATCGCCATCGTGCGGACGTTTGTCGAACGGCTGATGATTCGCCGGACGCCATCGATGTCAGTGCCGAGTGAGGGGACGAATGCCACGGTATCCATCGAGGGTGGGACCACGGAAGGGGTTGCGCCAATGAGCGAGGTCTTAAGCGGAGCGCATGATGATCGGTCCGTGTTCGAGCGTACGACCTCATTGCGGATCGACGGGGGAGTGATTCGGTTGTTCGCCGATGCCACCAGTCAAACGCCGCTAGCCGTGTTCGATCTCAAGGATGATATCGGCTTGTTCGGTATTACGCTTTTCAAATATGCAACGTCCACGCATTTGATTGATGAGTTGTCGGATGCGGAGCGACAGACCTTGCGCAGGTACTTGCTGACGCAGGTGCGGTTGTTGGATAACGGTATTTATCGGTGGATCGGGGTCCCCGAGACGGGTCGGGAGTTTGTCGCGCGTTGGCGTGGCCGGTGGGCGGCCGCGCCAGATGACCAGATGGCGCGTACACCGCCTGGTTACATGGGCGGTGAACTGTTCAACGCACTTCTGAAAACGGCGTGGATACACGGACGTACCGATGACGTGCAAGCGCTCGCCGCGCTGACATTGCCGGGAGGGGTGTTCGATGCGTCGTCGGCGGTGATGCGCCTCAACGGGTTCAACGAGCAGGCGGGTCTTCACATCGGACGCACGGGAGGCTGGTACGTACATGCCCGGCATGATGGTGTGCAGGGCTGCCGTGCCATACCCCGATCAGCTGAATGGGAGGTCGTCTTTGGCGAGATTGGGGCGGCGGTAGGTAGCATGATCCGGGCGGACCTGATGAAAGCGGATGATCTTCGGTGGCGGCTGCTGAAGATGGCGCGCGATACCGTTGCAAGCGGTCACTCCAATCCTTTGCTGTCACGGAATGACGGCCTGAGCGTGTCGACGTCCGCAAGTCATGCGGGATCGACGGGGATTGATCCGGCGCTCAGCGCATCGAGTGTCTGGCAGCGCGGCTTGTCAGGACGCGCGTCCTATTTTCCCTGTACGCCGGCACGGCGGTGATTTTTAAAGTCGCGTGATTTCATCGGGACGCATACGTTCCGATGGCAGGGCGTTGGCGGAAATGTCTGCGTTGCGGTGTGCGCGATTTTCTTCGCCAGGCGCGATGGCGAAGTGTGCGTTGCCTTCCTCCATCCGTGCTATTGCGGCGTTCGCGTTTTGTGTTGTTGTATCGTTCCCATTGATTTCCGTTTTTGGTGCTTCAGAAATAGAGAGGCTTGCCGCATTTGCACGTTTCAACATGGCGGAATGGACTTTCTCCGTTTCGAGTAGCGCACCGAAAAGGCTGTTTATGGGCCAGACCCACGTTGCCACGCCATTGTTCTGGGGCATACTGAACCCGAGAAACTTATCGATGCCCAGGTTCGAGTACAGTTCGGCATGCCGTGGCATGGTTTTCATGTAGCGCATGCGCTCACGCGCGAACGCGCTAAACGAGGACCATCGATAGCGGGCGCCGCGGTAGACGAAACTGGCCCCGGCGATACCGTTGCCACCGAGTTGCAGTAGCGGCATCACCCCCCCGAACGCCATCACTTCCGTGAAAGTCTTTGCCGCCCACCTCGAGAAAAACCATGGCACGGCCTGCATGTGCGCGTTCTCGATTGCAAGGAACAATCCGGCACGGGTGTAATGCATCCCGATGAATGTGGTGAAGATCACCGCACACCACGAGAGCACGGTGCGACGCGACGCATTCCCTGGACCGCTTTCACCGGTCAGACCACAGGTGATCAGCATTTCCCACACCTTGTCGACGATGAACCCGACGACTTTCCCCACGGTGCCGGCGCGATCGGCGAGCACGGATAATCCGACACCGAGAGCGTATAAGCCCGCATAGACGGCGTGCTTCAACGGGGTGTCGCGGACGCGATAGTGCCGCAAGTGTCGGACGGCATACATGACCGCGACACACATGCAAAAGATGGCCGTCAACCATGGAAGATGGGGCGCCGCGGAAAAGGGTATCAGATCCCATAACAAGAGCAACGCGCCAGCGCTGATGTTCCGCAAAGCGGCGAGTGCGGCATTGCCGCGCATGGCGGCCCACAGATTGTGCCGATTCAATGGCTGGACGATATTGGCTTCGGTGTCCTTGGCGACGGTTTCATTGGTGTTCTCGGTGGCGGTATCCTTGGAGCGGCCGGGCCGCCGCGATAGCCACTTTACTGCGCTACGTGCCGACGTCGCAAGGCGATGCAAACTACGGTTCACGGCATCCGCGACTGCACCGAGGCCATCGTATATTCCCTCTCGTCCGATGCGCGTATGCAGCGGGCTTTCGCCTTTTTCGGGGCGCGAGAAATCGTGGATCCGGGCGGGGGCGATCGGTTCCTCCACGAACGCCTCGCGGTCGAGTCCTTCGAAAGGCGAACGTACGTCCTGAACGGGTGCGTTTGATATGCGATTGACGGGATTGCGTGCGATCGGCGCTTGCAGGTGCGCCCCATGTCCGCGCTGGGCGACGTCAGGAAACGCATGCATAACGCGGATTTCGATCGGTGGCGGCACATATTCGACGGCATCGCCTTGATCCGCCACTCCCATTGGCGCGACAGGATCACCCTCGGGACGCGTGTCGAAATGGGCCAGGGATGCGACAACTGACTGGAGCAACCCTTCCACCGTGGCCTCGACTTCCGTGGTGAACAACGCATTCGCGGCTGCCGCCATTCCAGGGTCGACGGTAATCGAGGCGCGCATCGGTGTCTCGCCAATCACGGATGTACGGTTTATGGCGCGCGCGACAGTCGCGTGGGCGTCACCGCCCGTTGCCTCGGTTGGCGACGAATTATCTCCATCATGCGATGCCGGGTCTGTCGGCGAAACCATTTCCCACGCATCCAAATTCGCCTTGTCCAGGCGTGCCGTGCCAGGCACCGATAGCGGTTGGTGCCAGCCGCGATGCGCGCCGGTCCGCGACATCTCACGGGCAGGTATCACGCGCTCCAGGTGCGACGGGGTATCCCCCGACAGCGCATCAAATCCTCGCATTATCATCGTCTCCGGTCGCGGGAAAACACGATGCACTATAGCGATGGCGGACAGGCGCGGGCAGTTGGCCAAAAGGCCTTGCCGCGAGATGGCGAGCGCGTGTCGTCTTGGCGATGACGCGCGCCAGCGGCGCGCCGTGCCGGGATCAAACGAGTTGTTTCAGCCGTAGCTCGCGCTTGAGGTAGGCATAGAAGATGGGGGCCGCCACGACACCGGGCAGGCCGAATGCCGCTTCCATCGCGATCATCGCCAGCAGCAGTTCCCACGCTTTGGCTTCAATCTCGCCACCGACGATGCGCGCGTTCAGGAAGTATTCGAGTTTGTGGATCGACACCAGGAACACGAAGGCCGCGATGGTCGTCGGCAAACCGACCGATAAACCGGCGACGATGATCAACGTATTCGAGATCAGGTTGCCGATGACGGGCAGCAGTCCGACGATGAAGGTCACCATGACCAGCGTTTTCGACAAAGGCAGGCGCGTATGAAACAACGGCAGCAGCACCAGCAGGAACAGTCCGGTGAAGAGGGTATTCAGCGCGGAAATCTTGACCTGTGCAAACACGATGCGGCGGAATGCGTCGGCCAGACGCGCGAAGCGCGTCATGAGCAGGGCCGCCAGCGGGCGTCGCGCCGTGGCGTCGGACGCGTCCACGGCAATGATCGCGCCGATGATCATGCCTAGCACCACATGCGCGAACGCACGTGCGACTTCGCGTCCCGCCAATTGCAGCGTTGACATGTGCTCATGCAGCAAACTGGCCGCCGCAAGGCGAATGTCTTCGATATCGTCCGGTAGATAGCCATCGACCCATTCGGGCAAATGATCACGCGCCTGATCGATGACCTGCATTGTCTTATCGAGCAGGTGCGGCATCATGCTGGCGTCCGCCTTGAAATGCGCGATGATCATGAGCGTCAGAACGGTCAATGCGCCGACGATGGCCGCCGACAAGACAGCCAGCGCGAGCAGGCGTGCGCGACGGCCGGACACGCGCCGGGCAAGGACGGGGGCCAGCGTATTGATCAACTGGTAGACCAGCAGGCCGGCGAGCAAACCGCCAAGCAGGTGCAAGAGCAGTACACCAAGCAAACCGGCGCCGACCAGCACGAAACTCACGGCTTCCAGCCAGCGTATTGGTGGTTGAGCAGTAGGCGTTGCGTGCCCGCCGAGGGAGGAATGCATCGGCGCGCCCGCGCCATGACCGCCCTTGGGTCCCGAGCCGGATGTTCCTTTTGGTCCCGCCGTGCCGCGCTTGCCGTCCACTTGTACTATTTCCTTGCCAACAGCGATGCCAGGTATTTACCGGTAAAACTGGCCGGTGTCGCCGCAACCTGTTCAGGCGTGCCTTGCGCGATGATCTGACCACCACCGGCCCCGCCTTCCGGGCCCATGTCGATGCACCAGTCGGCGGTTTTGATGACGTCCAGGTTATGCTCGATGATCACGATCGTGTTTCCCTGCTCGCGGAGGCGATGGATCACCTCGAGCAGTAGTGCAATGTCGTGGAAGTGTAGCCCGGTTGTCGGCTCGTCGAGAATATAAAGTGTGCGGCCGGTATCGCGTTTGGATAATTCCAACGACAACTTCACGCGCTGCGCCTCGCCACCGGATAACGTCGTCGCGGATTGGCCGAGTCTTACATAGCCCAGTCCGACTTCGAGCAGCGTCCTCAGCTTGCGTGCCACCACCGGCACCGGCTTGAAAAAGTCATGCGCCTGCTCGATCGTCATTTCCAGCACGTCGCGGATATTCTTGCCCTTGTATTGAATCTCGAGCGTCTCACGGTTGTACCGGGCGCCGTGACAGACGTCGCAGGGCACGTAGACGTCGGGCAGGAAATGCATTTCCACTTTGAGCACGCCATCGCCCTGGCAGGCCTCGCAACGGCCGCCTTTGACGTTAAACGAGAAACGGCCTGCTTCGTAGCCCCGTTCCTTTGCCGCGGGCACGCCGGCGAACAATTCCCGGATCGGCGTGAAGACGCCGGTGTACGTCGCCGGGTTCGAGCGCGGGGTACGGCCGATGGGAGACTGATCGACCGCGATGACTTTGTCGAAATGCGACAAGCCTTCTATGGCCTCATGCGGCGCGGGTTCGGCGGCCGACCCGTAAAGATGCTGGGCGATGGCGTTATAGAGCGTGTCGTTGATCAGTGTCGACTTGCCCGAGCCGGATACGCCGGTCACGCAGGTCAGCAGGCCCACCGGCAGGTCCAGGGTGACGTGCTTCAGATTGTTGCCGAATGCATCGACGATACGAAGCTGGCGTTCGGGGTCGGGCGCGCGCCGGACCTTCGGCACGGGAATGCCTAGCTTGCCGCTCAGGTAGCGGCCCGTCGTGGAGTTGTCGTTCGCGACAATTTCGTCAGGGGTGCCGCGTGCCACCACCTGACCGCCGTGGACCCCGGCGCCAGGGCCCATGTCAACGACGTAGTCGGACGCGCGGATCATGTCTTCGTCGTGTTCGACGACGATGACCGAATTACCGAGATCGCGCAGGTGCTTCAGTGTCTCGATCAGTCTGTCGTTGTCGCGCTGATGCAGGCCGATCGACGGCTCGTCCAACACGTACATGACGCCGGTCAGTCCGGAGCCAATCTGCGAGGCGAGCCTGATACGCTGCGCTTCACCGCCTGACAAGGTGTCCGCACTGCGTTCCAGTGACAGGTAATTCAGGCCGACATTATTCAGAAACGACAGGCGTGCGACGATCTCCTTGATGACCTTGTCGCCGATATCGCCCTTTGCACCTTCCAGATGCAGTTCCTGGAAGTAGATAAGGGCATCGCGCAACGGCATCGCGCCGATACTGTAGATCGCACGGGCCTGGTTGCCTTCTCCCACGCGGACAAAGCGTGCCTCGCGCCGCAGGCGCGTGCCGTCACAGCTTGGGCACGATTGGATGTTCTGGTACTTCGCCAGTTCCTCGCGCACGGCAGTCGAATCCGTTTCCCGGAAGCGGCGTTCCAGGTTCGGAATAATGCCTTCGAACGGGTGCGAGCGAACGGCGGCCTTGCCGCGCTCGTTGATATAGGAAAAGGGAATGTCTTGATCGCCCGATCCATGCAACAACATGTCGCGGATAGCGTCCGGCAACTGGTCGAACGGCATCTCGATGTCGAAATCATAGAACGCCGCCAGGCTTTGCAGCATCTGATAGTAAAACTGATTACGACGATCCCACCCCTTGATCGCGCCGCCTGCCAGCGACAGCGACGGATGGGCGACCACACGCTTTGGATCGAAGAACGTCTGTTGGCCCAAGCCGTCGCAGGCCGGGCAGGCGCCCATCGGGTTGTTGAACGAGAACAGCCGTGGTTCCAGTTCCTGTAGCGAGTACGAGCAGATCGGGCAGGCGAATTTCGTGCTGAACACGTGTTCGCGGCCACTGTCCATCTCGATGGCCAGCGCGCGGCCATCGGCCAGCCGGACGGCCGTCTCGAACGACTCGGCAAGCCGTTGCTTGATATCCTCGCGGACCTTCAACCGGTCAATGACGACGTCGATCGAATGTTTTTCGGTTTTCTTCAGCTTCGGCAGGTCGTCGACATCGACGATGCGCGCTTCGCTGTCATGCACCGCCCCGCCGCCCGAGCGCACGCGGAAGCGGACAAAGCCTTGCGCTTGCATGTCGTCGAACAAGTCGGTGTGCTCGCCCTTGCGGTTCGAGACGACCGGTGCGAGGATCATCAGCCGGGTATCCTCGGGCAGCGCGAGCGCTGCATCCACCATCTGGGAGATGCTTTGTGCCCGCAACGGGACGTCGTGGTCGGGGCAGAACGGTGTACCGACGCGTGCAAACAACAGGCGCAGGTAGTCGTGGATCTCGGTGACGGTGCCCACGGTGGATCGCGGGTTGTGAGACGTGGCCTTTTGCTCGATCGAGATCGCGGGGGACAGGCCTTCGATCAGATCGACGTCCGGTTTCTCCATCAATTGGAGAAACTGGCGCGCGTAGGCCGACAGGCTCTCCACGTAACGGCGCTGTCCTTCCGCATAGAGCGTATCGAACGCCAATGAGGATTTGCCAGAGCCGGAGAGGCCGGTGATGACCACCAGCCGGTGCTTCGGCAAATCCAGATCGATGTCCTTCAGGTTGTGCGTGCGCGCACCGCGGATGCGGATTTCTTCCATGAAGCTGGTCAGATCTCGGAAGGAACAAACCTGCTACTATAGCGACTTTTCCGGCACGCCGTAGCGGGATGGTCGTCTCGCGTCTTTTGCCGCCCCTGTTTCGCCGACGGCGCCGTTTTCAGATCAGGGGTGCCCGCGCCCGGATGGCAACGCTTGCGACTGGCTGACAAGCCAGCTTGCAGATGGCTTTCCCAGGGGCTTGCGCGCCTGGCTGGTAACCGCCAGAAAAGAAGAAAGCGATAGCGCCCCACGCTTCCCATAGAGTCAATACGCGACAAATCGTCACCCGGCCATGGACGGCCAGGTGACGTAGCATGCCGATGTACGGTGAGATCATGCCGACGCGCGGCGCCGCGGTCCTGGTTGCCGCCTTGCCCTTTGTGTCTCGCCGTCCCGCGTCATGCAGGCTGTAGACGGTGCCACGGAGGCGAGTCTGTGCGTGGCGTCTCGCCGGTGCGCGCGGGGGCGTCAGCGTCTTTGCCCGCGTTGGTGCGCCTGGAGCCTGGGGCGCCGACCCTTGCCTGAATTGCGGAATTTCCGATGTCACACTCACACGCATCATCCACCGGCATGACCGCGCTGGAACGGCGCGCGACGTTGTCGCTTGCCGCGATCTTCGCATTGCGCATGCTTGGGCTGTTTATGATCATGCCGATCTTCTCGATCTACGCCAAGACGATCCCCGGCGGTGACAATACCGCGCTCGTGGGCCTGGCGATCGGCATCTATGGCCTGACCCAGTCGTTGTTGTATATCCCTTATGGATGGCTGTCGGACAAAATTGGCCGCAAGCCTGTCATCGTCGCCGGGTTGCTGGTGTTTGCGCTGGGTAGCGCCATCGCCGCGCTGGCGCCAAACCTGGAATGGATCATCGTCGGTCGCGCCATCCAGGGTGCCGGTGCCATTTCGTCCGCCGTCACCGCCTTTATCGCCGATTTGACGTCCGAAGCCAATCGGACCAAGGCGATGGCAACGGTGGGGGCCAGCATCGGCGTGTCGTTCGCGGTCGCGATCGTGGTCGCGCCTGTGGTGTATCGCTGGATCGGGATGGAAGGGCTGTTCTCCGTCATCGGCCTGCTCGCGATCGTGGCCATCGCCGTCGTTTTGTGGGTCGTGCCGGATGCGCCGAAGGGGGCGCCGACAGTCCGCACGCCGTTCTCCGAAGTGTTCCGCAACAGCGAGTTGTTGCGAATGAATTTTGGCGTCTACGTGCTGCACGCAACCCAGACGGCGTTGTTCGTGGTATTGCCCCATATGCTCGTGTCGACGGGGCTGCCGGTGTCTTCCCATTGGATGGTGTATCTCCCCGTAATGGGGGTTGCCTTCGTTCTGATGGTGCCGGCGATCATCGTCGCCGAGAAGCGCGGCAAGATGAAGCCGGTGATCAACCTCGCGATTTTTCTTGTGCTGATTGGTCTACTGGCAATGTTATGGGTGCCTGATACGATCTGGTCTATCGCGATCGTGTTGCTGGTGTACTTCACCGGATTCAATATCCTGGAGGCATCGCAGCCGTCGATGGTATCGAAGTTGTCGCCGGGACCGCGCAAGGGCGCCGCCATGGGCGTGTACAACACCCTCCAGGCGCTGGGCTTGTTTTCCGGCGGCGCGCTGGGCGGCTGGCTGGTCAAAAGCCATGGCGATCATGCGGTGTTCCTCGCAACCGGTACTTTGGTTCTGGCATGGCTTATCATTGCAAGCAGGATGAAAGCGCTGCCGGCGACCTCGAAGACACCGGTGGGGCGCGCTTGATCGTTGCCTCGGCACAATTGAGGTGGCACTCAGCCTTTTGAAGCTTGTCGATACCGTTCGACCTATGTATTAGTGAATCAGTGGCATCGATGCGCGACGCCGCCGCCACGCCGGGCTTTTCAGGCCTGGACGTGGCGGGCGGCGTCGTCGCACATCGGGCCCAACCGAACCGCAAGGAGAAAGCATGGCATCGGTCAATAAAGTCATCATCGTTGGCAATCTCGGTGCCGATCCGGAGGCGCGTTCGTTCCCGAACGGCGGCAGCGTGACCAATATTCGCGTGGCTACCACGGAGCGCTACAAGGATCGGGACGGCAATTTCCAGGAAAACACCGAGTGGCATCGGATCTCGCTGTTCAACAAGCTGGGCGAGATTGCGAGCCAATACTTGAAAAAAGGCTCGTCGGTGTATATCGAAGGACGCATTCGTACGCGAAAGTACCAGGACAAGGATGGACGTGACGTGTACGCCACGGAAATCGTCGGCGACCAAATGCAGATGCTTGGTGGCCGGAGCGGTGGCGGTGGTGGCATGGGCGGCGATGAAGGCGGCTATGGCGGTGGCGGGGGAAGCTATGGCGGCGGCCGGTCCGGCGGCGGTGGCGGCGACGGCGGCTTTTCACGTGAGCCGGCTGGCGGTGGTGGTGGTCGGGCAAGCGGCGGCGGTGCCGGCGGTCGCTCGGGGGGATCGGGCGGCGGCTACAACTCGCCGAACCCGGGTTTTGATGCCGATGACGACATCCCGTTCTAATAGCTGAAACGCGTATTTTTGTTGACTGAAGCCCGTCTGCCTGGTGCACGCGGGCTTTTGTTTTGCCATCGCCACCCGCGGCGTTTCTCGGTCGCATCGACGTTTGTATAAGCAGAAACCCGTACTAAAAAATCATGTTATTTTGAAAGAGTAAGAAAAAAATGAGTTAAAAAACGTTAAAAGGGCCTATCTTCTATGGATACTTCCGCACAAACGCAAAACAATGCTCTGGCGCCGAACGTGTACATGGCCATGGTGGCTTCGGTGTCCGCAATCGCCGGTGGGTTGTACGGTTATGACACCGGTATCATTTCGGGTGCCTTGCCTCAGATCGCGCATGATTTTCACCTGAACTATCGGCAGCAGGAATGGGTGACGGCCGCCATCCTGCTCGGCGCGGTGATCGGAGCGCTCAGCTCGACGAATTTGTCGGCCCGTATCGGCCGTCGCCGCACGATCATGATCGTATCCGCCATCTATTGCGTCGGCGTCGTGGCCGCGGCGCTAGCCCCTAATGTGAGCAGCTTGATGGTGGCACGCCTGGTACTGGGTTTCGCTGTCGGCGGCTCCACGCAAATCGTCCCAACGTATATTGCTGAACTCGCTGAGCCGGAAAAGCGCGGCCGTCTGGTCACGTATTTCAATGTGTCGATTGGTATCGGCATCTTGTTGGCGGCCATTGTCGGGGTCGCGGGGCAGCATGTATTCAACTGGCGCTGGATGATTGGCGTGGCGGTCGTGCCCTCGCTTGCCTTGCTGCTTGGCATGACGAAGTTGCCCTTCAGTCCGCGTTGGCTGGTGACCCAGGATCGGATGGAGGATGCAAAGGTCGAACTGTCGAAGGTGCGTGAGACCGAGCGGGCGGTGCGTCGCGAATTGGACGACATTCGGTCGCTGGTGAAGAAGGAAGAGCAGAACGACGTGAGGGGCTGGCGCGCACTCGGTCAGCCGTGGGTGCGTCCGGCGCTCGTTGCGGGCCTGGGAGTGGCGGCTTTTACCCAGTTGAGCGGTATCGAGATGATGATCTACTACACGCCGACCTTCCTGAAAAATGCGGGCTTTGGCGCGTCGTCGGCGCTATGGGCGGCCTTGGGCGTGGCGTTGACGTACTTGGTGATGACCTGGCTCGGCAAGATGTTCGTCGACCATATCGGCCGCCGCCGGTTGACGCTGTGGATGATGCCCGGCGCCGTGATTGCCTTGCTCGTGCTGGGCGCCGTGCTGCATTTCAATCTGATGGGTGCGGCGCAGTCATGGTGGATCGTGGCATGCCTGATTGTGTTCATGATCTTCAATTCGGGCGGCATCCAGGTGGTGGGATGGCTTACCGGTGCCGAAATCTATCCCGTGGCCATTCGTGACGCGGCAACCGGCGCGCACGCCGCCATGCTATGGGGCTCCAACCTGTTGCTGACCGGCACGGCATTGACGATGACGCATTGGCTCGGCGTGGGGGGCGCGATGTGGGTCTACGCCGGCTTGAATGCAGCAGGCTGGTTGTTCGTCTATTTTCTTGTGCCGGAGACGGGCGGCAAGAGTCTGGAGGATATCGAGCGGGCCTTGAAGCACAACACCTTCCTGCCCGGCCAGCGTACAGCGTGATCCACTCGGATAGCGCTTGTATGCGGCGGTGATCAATCGATAATGCATGACGCATGACGCATGACGCATGACGCGGGATAGGCAAAAACTCCCTGCTCGCTCGTCAGCTCCGCGTCATGGGCCGGCCTTTGCCACTATTTCAACGCGGTCTGCCAGCACTTGCGGCTGTCTGCAGCGCATCCTGGATGCGCGTATCGACGCTGACGAGGCGCGCGAGCGCCAGCCACCGACCATCCGTTTGGGGCAGCGCCGGGCGCTGCGGTGGGGTGAAGTCCGCTTGCGTGCCTGCCGGTGCGCCATCCCGCAACCAACGCGCCGCCGCCCGTAGCATGGCGGCAATGTCATCGGCGTAACGTCGAAGCGCGATGTCATGCTCGTTGGCCGGCGGTACGGCATCGGGCCGGCGCCACGGTTGCAATTCGAGGACGGTCGCGGCAGCGGTCAACGCTTTCATTGCTTCCACCAACGACGCACAGAGGACCAACCGCCGATCGCGCTGTAGCGGCGTCTGACGCAATGCACGCAGCAATACCTGTGCATTGTCGGCAGCCACGCAGGCCTCGCGCCGCAGTGCCGTCGACTTGAGCGCCGAGGGGCGCGGCGGTGGCGTGCCGTCGCTGCGATCGAGCATGCCGCGCAAGACGTCGAGGACATAAGTCGCATGCCGATCAAGCGCATCGGCCACCACGCGGGCGAGCCGTTCGCCACCGCGTTCGGGCCATAGCAATTGGCCGATCGCCAGCCCGAGCAAGCCGCCGTAGATGCTGTTCAAGGCGCGTAACGCGGCCAGTCCGAATTCATGCGCGGCAGGCTGCTGTATTTCCGCGACCAGCACGAACTGCAAGGTGACGAAGAAGGTGAAGAGCGCGTAGTGGACGGTGCGACCGACGAAGGTGCCGATCGCGATAGGCAATACCGCGAGGCCTACCGCCAATGGCGATGGCAGCAGAATGCCGACCAGCGCTGCGCCCACCGCACCGATGACACTGCCGGCGATGCGATCGAATGCCCGCTGCCACGTGGAGGTTAGATAGGGCTGCAGCACGAAGACGACGGTCAGCGATATCCAATAGCCGTGATTCAGCGCGAGGCTCTTACATAGCGCCACCGACAAGGTCGTGGCAATGCCAACACGTAACGCATGACGCGCGATGTGCGTGCGAGGATGCAGCTCGCGACGCGCCACCGCTAGCGCATGTCGCGACATCTCGCCCAATCGCCGCCATAACGCCGGCCCCATCCCCTGATGCCCGGACTGCGGCGCATCGGTATGGTTGGCGTGGGTCGAGGAAGGGGGCGTCGCGCGCGATGTACGGTCCGTGCCGCCCCCCTGGATCAGGACGGCGGTCGCGGTCGCGCCGGCATCGAGCAATTGCGTCAGCAGATGCAGGACCGTGTGCAGCGTCGGATCGTCGGCCACGCTGAGCGTCCGCGTGGACGCATGCGCTTGTCGCACTGCTTGATCGACCAGCGCCAATGCCTGTTGCAGGCGTTGGCGTTGTTGCGCGTTGGTCAGGTCGGAGACTTCGGCCACGCCGTCCGCGCATTGCCCGAAACGATAAAGCACCCGCAGGATGCTGGCGTCGGCGATCCGTTCCTGCGCGCTGACTGGCATGTTGCGCGGACGGGCGGCCAGCGTATCCGAAAGCGCCACCAGGACGACGAATCCGGCTTCGGCCGCGTCCAGCAACGCCAGCAGTTGCTGACCGCGCTCGCCCCGCGAGGGGCGGCTGCCCAACACTTCCCGGACGCGGGCTCTCGCGGCTTCGATTCGCGCGCGCAGCAATTGCCGGTGTGTGATGCTCACATCCCGTAGCGCGGCGTCGTCTTCGCCGACGATGCCGTCAGCCGCCACGTCGTGGGCGCGGTGTGTGCCGTCCTGAGGCGCGCTTGCCGACGTGGCCGCGTCGCGTGCCTTGCGCCGGGCGTCGCGTCGCGCCTCGCGGGCCGGCGATGGCATATAGCGCAACCCTAGCGCATGCGCGTAATCACCCAGTTCCACAAAGCAGCCCGCCACGGCGGCGGTCGCGTGGCGCCACGGTCGCCGGCGCCACACCAGTGCGGTCATGACGATGGCCCACACGCCGCCGCCAATGAAGAAGATGGCGTACGCCGCGCTCTCGCGAATGTCATGCGTCGGTAGTTCAGTCGAGACGACGAATCCGGCGCAAACCAATGCGCCGACAATGGCATTCGACGGACCGGTCAATTGCGCGAGGCTGGCGATGGTACAGCAGAGGAAGGTCAGCGGCAGCAATAACCACAGCACGTGCTGGGCCGCGCTGCCGAGAAAGCAATAGAGCGCCCCCACCAGTGCGACCGCGGCCATGGTGCCTGTTCGACGCGGCAGTGGTCCGCCCGGATCGGCCAGGCAGGCCCAGAACGCGGCAATCGCGCTCCAGCCAAGGCGCGGTTCACCCAGAAGCACGGCCAGGATGACGGGGACGGCACTGACCACGGCGGCGTGGCCGGCATCGGCCCATGGCAGGCTGCGCCAGGCGGCGCGAGCAGGAAGTCTTGCAGCTGTCCTGGCGCGGACGGAGGAAAAACGCATTGGCGCAAAACGGATTATCGTATCGAGGAGAGGTCATTGTATGCGCCCGGCGTGCCGTTTTAGCGTGCGCGGGGGCGACTTTTTACTTATTTCGCCAGGAGACGTGCTGTGTCAGCAAAACGCAAACTGGGCCGCCAAGGCCTGGAAGTCTCGAAGATCGGCCTGGGTTGCATGGGCATGAGCCAGTCATACGGACCCGCGGATGAAGCGGAGGCTATCGCCACGCTACATCGCGCATTGGATCTGGGGATCACCTTCTTCGATACCGCCGAAGTCTATGGACCTTTCACGAACGAGGCGTTGCTCGGGCGTGCGTTGAAGCCATATCGTGGCAAATGCATTCTCGCCACGAAATTTGGCATGCGGATCGAGGATGGCAAGACCACGGGTCTCAATAGTCGACCAGAACATGTGATCGAGGCGGTGGAGGGGTCGTTGCGGCGCTTGCAGACCGATCATATCGATTTGCTGTACCAGCATCGAGTCGATCCAACGGTGCCGATCGAAGACACCGTTGGCGCGATGGCGCGATTGGTGGAGCAGGGCAAGGTTCGCTTTCTAGGCCTGTCTGAAGCCGGCGAGGCGAATATCCGGAAGGCGCATGCCACCGCGCCTATCTCCGTGCTGCAAAGTGAGTATTCGCTGTGGGAGCGGAATCTGGAGCCGCGCATCATCGGCGTGCTGCGCGAACTGGGTATCGGCCTCGTGCCTTTCAGCCCACTGGGTCGCGGCTTTCTGACCGGAACGGCCAAGCGGGCCGAGGAATATCCTGCCGACGACTTCCGGCATGACGATCCGCGTCTGCAAGGCGATAACTTCGATGCCAATATGCAAGCGGCATCGGTGGTGCAGGATATTGCGCGACATAAAGGCGTGAAGCCGGGGCAGATCGCCTTGGCCTGGGTGTTGCATCGAGGAGATGACATTGTCCCGATCCCAGGCACGAAGCGCCGAACCTATCTGGAGGAAAACGCGGCCGCCATGTCGATCACGCTGTCGGTCGATGAACTGCAGGCGCTGGATCGCGCGCTGCCGCCGAACGTTGTTTCCGGTGCCCGCTATAGCGAAGCGCGGATGAAGTCGATCGATCGTTGAGGGAGGGCGCCGGTGGTTGGCCGAGGTGTTAAGACAGGCGGTGCGGAAGGGGGTGACGATGGGAACTCGGGGCGTGGGCCGGTTACTGAGCGGCTGTGCGGGAACCCAGAGCCGTCCTTTTTCCCGCTTACTCACTCGAGGCCGGAATGAATTTCACCGAATTGCTGGAAGCGCTCAGCGCAGAGACCAAGCTCGATCTAAAGGATGTGAAAAATGGGGAATCGTGCTCGATACGTTTTGATGACAAGGTAGACGTCACCCTGGCGTCCGCGCCGGAGGGCGTGGGCGTCAATTTGTTCGCTGTTCTCGGTACGGTGTCGCAAGAAGATCGGTCGATCTTGTTTCCGGTGTTGATGCAGATCCATTTGCTCGGCCTGGTAACCGACGACGCCTACTTCAGCTTTGACGAAGCCGCGAGCCAGGTCACGCTGTTTCGAACCGTCCAGCTTGCGGGCATGGATCGCGCGGCCGGCATGAAAGCGGTCGAGTCTTTCGTCAATCAAGCCATGCGATGGTCCGCCGCCCTGCCGGATCTGAAAAATATTCCCCTGCATGCCGCCGTCAACGACATGGCGGGCAGTGGCGATCCTGCCGCCGGCTCCGTGTTGCGCCCAGGTGCTTCCACGACGCCCACGGGTTCCGGGCCGAATGCCGCCGGTAATGGCGCGCCTTTTGTCATGCCGGTATAAGGGGATAGAACATGATGCAATATCGCGATCTGCTGCTGGCGTTGGGACTGCAGGAAAAAATCGATATCGACCAGGTTCTGGAGACCGGAAGTTGCCTGGTGCGGATGGACCATTCGGGCGGCAAGGCATTGGAATTGACGCTTGAATGCGACAATGAGCGGCAGGTGGTTTGGCTGTATGCGCCACTGGGACGCGTGAAGGCGGAGGCCCGCGCAGATGTATATGGCATGCTGCTGCGCATGCATCTCTTTGGCCTGGCGACCGGGGGCGCGTATTTCGGTTTCGATGCGCAACGCGATACGATCAACTTGTTCAAGTCGATCCGCCTTGCATCGGCCGTGGCGCCGGACGCGGCACGACAGGTGAAGGCCTTCGTCAACGATGTACAGGCAATGTTGCAGACGCTGCCGGTGGAGCCGGACACGACCATGACCGGGGCAGGCTTGAACCACATGACGCTGCTCACCGGATCATCGGCGGGCGCTGGCGGCATGGCGTCGCCGCAACAGGTTTGACGTTTGCCAGAACATCGTGACGCATGTGAGGAGCAGGGATGCAGTCGACAACCGGGATGTCGGGGTTGGGTGCGGTGCCAGGCCTGGCGGGGTGGCACGCGGTAAATGTGACGAATGCCGCCGGAGAGGTCGCGTCCGCGTTGGTCACCATGATTCGCGGTGCCCGGGTCAATGCCATATCGGACGCAGTACGGCAGCACTTCCTGCATGGCGCGCTGATGGCGGGCATATCGGCGATGTCGACCGCGGAAGGCGCGCTGGATTTCCAACGTCGTATCGCTGATCGCCAGGCACGGGAAGTGTCGCCGCGCGAAGGCCACGATGCCGGATTGCGCGACCGCGTTGACCGCGCCAGACGCAGCGGTGCCAACGATGGTGTTGGCGCCGCTTCCGCCGAGCAGGATGGGGGCAGTGCCTTGCACTGGCATGACGCGGACCGGGTGGTGACATTGGGCGCGCATGCCCTGCGCCACCATGTCTGCGTCGCATTGGATGATCTCCAGAATCGGTATGCCGCGGACCAGGGCGAGACCACGGTACCGCTTGCGCTCGCCTACTTTCAGCAGGATCAGGATCTCACCCCGGACGCGGCATTGGCCGTGTCTTTGGCCGCGGCGGCAAGCCCTGCACCGCGTAGTGACACGCTGAGCGATGCGTTGGGCCACATGCTGTCGCTGTCCGCGTCGACGACCCCTGCCACGCGCTCAATGTTGCGCCAGGTGGATGATGGCCGTACCCCTTTCTGGCATGAAGGTGTGGCGGACGCGAGCGCGGTCGCGCACCGGACCTTGCGGCGTGCACTGCAATTGCTGACGGAGCAGCAGGGGTCGGTGCCTGCCGAACGTCATACGCCTTTGCGCGAGGTCTGCGCGGCATTCGACCCGTCGAGAATCGCACCGTTCGAGGGTGGCGTGCGTGTCGGCCTGGCACGCCACTGGAGCGGTACGATCGCGGCGGTGCGCACCGCCTCCTCCTTCACCGCCACGGTGACGCCCGCGGAACACGCGGATCCATTTTTGAGAAATATGCTGGAGCAGTTGCCGCGCGACGCGGCCGCTCGAAGGTCGGCGGTCGGTGGGGGAGCGTTATCACGACGGCTCGATCCGGCATTCGTCGCTGAAGCGGCGTTTGCATCCATTGGCATCCGCGACGGCCAGGATGCGAGGTCTCCGGCGACGTTCGATGCGTGGCCGCCGTCATCGCAGGCGATCGCCTCGCCGATATCCGCCGGGGCGGTGGACGCTCGTGCATCGGCACTGTTTGCCCGACTGCTCGCGCTCTGCGGCGGCGACGAGGCCGTGCTGCAGGTGCTGAGCCATCGCATGCATCAGAGCAGCCTGTTGGCGGCGACGTCGCCGGTCCTCGCGCAATATGCCCATGGTGACGACCCTCAGGTCTTGTTGCTGCCAGGGAGTAGTGGCCCTGGGCGCGATCAATTCGTTGTCCTGGGCGATGCACCGCTGTTTCACGTCGATGTTTGGGCCGATGCGGCCGGTGGTGTATGCGCCGATGGCGAAGTCAAGTGGCCGATTACGCAATATGGTGCGGCGGAGGATGCGTACGGCGCTGGGGCAGGGCGGCGCGCCGTTGTTCCGGCGCTGGCCGAATGGCACGTGCCCAGCGCGCCGAGCTGGCTGCAGATCCGCCGGGTTGTCCATGCAGGGCGTGACGAGGAGCCGGAGGGTATCGCGGCAATGCCGTCCGCCGGCGCGGTCCGCCTGACGTATGGCGTATCGCACATGGTATGCGAGATCGCACACCATATGACGTTCAATGCCGACACCGGCGCGCTGGTCTGAACCCACGGATATCATGGGCCGGGTCCGCGGTATCTTTGGTCAGTTGGCGTTTTGCCGGACGACGGGGCCAGTATGCACGTCCCTGCGCCAGATCATCGTCACATGCTTCAAGTCGTTTATTTTTGCGATCAACGACGCCGGTTGCGTGATCGGGATCGGCAACCTGGCATATAAGGTGACGACACCGGTGTCGCGATGCTGCCCGAGGGTGCAGCCACCGGTGCCCGCGCCGTGGTGATTGCCTTCCAGCAATTGCCGGTTCAGTGCAAGGATGTGTTCTTGCAATGGCTTGCCCAATGCGGCGTAGAGGAGGATGTCTCCGTGCGTCGGGTCGCCATCGCACATCATGCCGATGGGCAACCCGTCCACTCGCAGTTCCTCCTGATTCCAGAGTTGATCCACCGTCATGCCGAGCGAGGGGCCGTGCCGCATCAACGCCATGCGCAGCGTGTCATAGGTCCAGGCAATGTCGGAACGGGCCGGCACGACAGGGTCAGTGTGTGTTGCGGGTATCGGGGTCACGATGAATATTCCCATACCAATCGCTTGCAATCGCGTGAAAGGCATCGAGGGCATTTTGCAATGCGTCGGCATCCAGCAGGTCGAGTGGCAAGCGCGCGTAGATGCTGACATTGCCCTGTGCGCTGTCACGTCCCAGCGTACATCCGGATGTTCCAAGTCCCAGGTGATTCGCTTCGAGCAGGCGTTTGTCGACGTCGGCGTCGCGCTCGGGGTGAGGGCGGCCCAACGACGCTGTCAGCATCACCTGGTCGTGGCCGTCATCGGCTTCGTGGAGAATATCGATGAGAAGCGTACCGTGACGGGGGCGAGCGGTTGCACAGTGGTTTTGAATGACGATCTCCATCGAACGGTCATGCAATTGAAGCAATGCGTGCAAAAGGTCGACGAATGCACTGGTCACGGTGTTACGGATACCTCATCGAGGAACAACAACAGGTTCGACACCGTGTCATCGCGACACACCGCCGCGATCACCTGTTCGACCTACCATGTTCAAGCCATCTTCTGGACGATGCCGCCGAAGGCGTCGTACAGATTCTTGATCAGCGTACTGCTCAGGTTCGACATCAGTGACCATTTGCCGATCAGCCCCTGGAATTGCAGCAGTTGCGACGTGCTCAGGTTGGGTTGCGTGATGAAGGTATTCATGTCCGCCTCGGTCGCCGTCAACGTCGAGCCGAGTGAGTTGATGATGCCGTCTGGCGAGAAAGTAGCCATGAGATTGCCTGTATCGGTTTGAATACGGTTGTGGAAGAAAGATCATATTGAGTGACGGAGCGTGCCGTGCCGTTCCGTTCACCCCGTACCGCTTTTCATCAGGCGGTCGTATGCAATGCGCCGGCTTCGTCGCGGACGTCACCGGTTCGGTTTCTCGCGATCCGGGGCCGCGCCATGGGTGTTCGCCGTGGCATCGCCCTCCGATCGTAATGCGGGTGGCGCAGCGGATCGGACGTGCAGCGCATGCGCGGTGTCCGGGCCGATTGACACGCGAAGCGACGACACAAAAGACAGGCCGGCCTCCAATGCCCGCACGCACGCTTGTGCCTTTACGAAGGCATCCTGCGGCAAGCCCGCGACGATCTGGGCGCGCAGGCGATCACGCATCGCCGTGATTCTTATCGTCAGCGCATCGCATTCGGCGCGCGTTCGAGGCGCACCGAAGTTGCCGTTCGCGCCATGGGGCGGCACATCGGCCGCGCCGCTTTGCGGCTGGCTGTCGCTTTTGGGCGCGATGCCGGGCGTGGGTGAAAGTGGCGGCGCAGGATGCATGGTGTCGACTCCGATGGCTTGAGCGATGCTTAGCGTTGCAAGACGATCCGCTGTGGTGGCGATGGCGGCGGCGCCTGCGTGCTGGACGCTGTGCGGGCGGTGCCTTGTTGCGCGCGTTGTGGTGGCGCCGTTTCCCGATCAAAGACAACGGTGGCGTCATCGACGAATATCAGACGGAAGCCGCGATACGCGCCACCCGGCAGCAGGCGCACATTCCCATCCACCACCACCGACGGCAGGGGGCCGCTGCTGATCGAGACGATTGCGAACGGCAGCAAGGTTGGGGTGAAACTGGCCCGGCTACCGCCGATCAGTGTTCGAACGGGGACGCGGTCGCCATAGCGCTGGTGGAAGCTGTCGAGCATACTGCGCAGCCGTCCGGCATCCGTCGTGGGGGGGGCATCCAGCACCAGTTGGCCGAGGCTTTGGGCCGCGCTCGTGCGGGCGCTCGCGACAGTGGGGGCGGTGGCGCCGGCCGGGGCCCAGTGAATGGCGGCTCCGGGCAAGCCCACCGCGCGCATCGCGTCTTCGAGCGCCGTCACCGCGCCGTCGGCGGTCAGCAACGCGGTGTCGGCCAGCGTTGCGTTCGGCACCGCCGAGGCGAAGGCGTCACGCAACATGGTGCGCAGCGATGTCAATGCGGGATCGGTGTCAGTGCCGACTCCCGCTGCCGTTATCGAAGGCATCGCGGACGTTTCCGTCGATGCCTCGGACGCCGTCGGGGATGCTGGCGGGACGATACCGAGCGCATCGGCATCGGACGGCGGCAGGATGACGCCGCGGATGCGTATCTGGCCGCTATTACCGGCATCGACGCTGAGGAAAGGGCCGAAGTGACTTGCCATGTCGCGTGCGGCCTGCACGGCCTCGGCGATGATATCGATGCGCATCGCGGGCATCGGCGTCAGACGCGCCAACGCGTTGGAGAGGCGATCTCGTGCCCCGTCGTCGGCTACCCAGCCGGAGACAACCACGCCGCCGAGCGGATCGCGCTCCGCGCGGATGGCATCGCTCCATCCCCCGGCGCGCAACGCTTGTCGCACCTGCGCGAGGATGTCGTTTGATGGCGGGGGGGAGGGCGTCACCGGGGGCGGTGCGTGGCGCGGCAGGATGACGAACAGCGCAAACAAGGCGGCGATGATCGACAGCGCACCGGCCACCATGATCCAGCGGGTGGGCACGCCCCCCGCTGATGCGGCCACGGGGGTAAGCGCCGTTGCGTCCGTTGCTTCGGTACGGCCCGGGGCACGATGGATATGGCGGCGTAGCGCCCCCCAGGGGCCGCGTTCCACCGCGCGGGTCGGTTGGTTCGTCACAGTGGGTCCCGAAGCTTTCGCCGTCACTTCTTCCGCGTCCACTCGCGCATCGGTGTCCACCGGGTCCAAGGGAGATGCATCGTATGCGTCCGGCGTCGACCCATGGGTTGCCATTGGGGTCTCGATCGTTTCGTCCTGTCCCGAGGGCGTCGCCATATCGCGTGACGGGGATGCCGATAGCGCGGCGCCCAGTTCGGACAGGGTCGCGTCTTCCGGCAGATGTACGGCGGGCCAGGGAGCGTCGGCATGCGCGACGGTCACCGTCAATTGCCCGATGTCGATCGGTGTGTCGATCGGCATGACCGCGTCGTGATCGCGCGTGGCGTCGCGGTTGCCGCCGCCGCTGTCGTTGACGGAATCCGCGTGGTGATGCGCGTCATCCGCCTCATCGGCGCGCGGTGGGTTATCGGCGCCGTCGCGATGATCGTCCTGGTCGCGATCGGCTTCGGCGTTGGTGCGGTGCGATGCGGGACGCGCGTCTTGACGACGCAGGCACCAGCCGGTGACACGGCCGTCTGATGCTTGTGCCAACCGTACGCGCAGCGTCAAGTGAGAGACGGCGTCATCGGTCAGCATGATGTCGCAATCGTCCTGCCCGCCGACACGCAGGGTTTCACCCGGCCCCACGGCAATCTGCGCCCCTGCATGCCAGCCACGCAGTATGCGAAGCGCGAACCTGGCAGGTCCCTGCGATGGCGCAATATCGTGCGGCGCTGAGAAATCCTGAGGTTTCATCGTCTATCTATTTTTAGGATATGAGGCGCAAAGCCCGCCACTGAGGTGGCGTTGGCGGCACATTTGCCGCGACAAACCGGAAACCGAACCATGCAGATCGATCAAACGGAACAAGATGGCTGGCAGGTCATGCACCTCAATGGCAGACTCGACGGGACGGGCGCGCCGCTTCTCGAGCACGCGATCGATGCCTACCTCGGCGACGGGGGGCGTCATCTTGTGCTCGACTTGTCGCGGCTCAGTTACATCAGTTCCATCGGCTTGCGCGTCCTGCTGATGGCGGGAAAGCGGCTGGCGCGTCCGGGCCCCGGCAATACGACGTCCGACGCGCGGCAGTCCGCTTCGGTCGCCGCCGCGGGCGGCGAGGTGACAGCGGAGCGCGGCGCCAAGGGGCAACTCGTGCTGGCTTCGCTTAAGGCGAACGTACGGGAGGTACTCGAGATGAGCGGCTTCATCGCGTTGTTCCCAGTCATCGACGACCTCGCGACCTTGCAGCCGGCAGCGGCGTGATACCGGCACGTCATCATGCAAAAGACCTTCAGGCGCACCGACGGGTTGGCGTGCCTGCCTGTGCTGCCGTGCGTGCATGATCGGCATGGTCCTAGAGCACGATGCGGTCGAGCGGCTGAACATTGATCTCGGGCGTCAACTCCTGGTACGACAGCACCGGCAGTTCGTAAAAGTCGCTCTCGATCAGCTTGCGCATATAGCGCCGGATATCCATCGACGTCAACATCACGGGGGGATGGGCACCCCCGCGCAGATCGCCCACGACGAGCTTGATCGCCGCGATCAGTGATTTCGAGACGGCGGGATCGAGGGCAAGGTAACTGCCGCCGGACGTCTGCCTGATGGCGCTGCGCACCGTATCCTCGATAGCGGGTGCCAGCAGATACGCGGGCAGCACGTTGTGGTTGCTGGCGAACTTGTAGCTGATCTGGCGCTTCTGGCTGATGCGGACATACTCCGTCAGCAAGACGGTATCCTTCTCTTTCTGACCCCATTCGATCAATGCCTCCAGAATGCCACGCAGGTTACGCACCGAGATGTCTTCCGAGACGAGGCGCTGCAAGATCTCCGCGATCTTCTGGATCGGCATCACGCGCATCGTCTCCTTGACCAGGTCCGGAAACCGGCCTTCCATCGACTCGATCAGGAAACGTGTCTCCTGGATGCCGATGAAATCCGCGGCGTATTTTTTCAGTACGAAGGCGAGGTGGTAGGTCAGGATCTGGCTCGGGTCCATCGTCGCGATGCCGACGTTCGTCAAGGTACCCCGCAACGAGGCGTCAACCCATAACGTCGCGATGTTTGGCAGGAAGGGCACATCGGGTTCGAACGGCACTTGCAATGCTTCAAGGTTGCGCTGCGCGTCACGTACCAGCAGATGTGCGGGTCGCAGGCGTCCGCTGGCTACCGGTACCTCGGAGAGCAGTACGCTGTAGCGCTCGTCGGCCAGCGCGTTCGTGAAGCGCAACGCGATGCCAGGGAAGGGCACGCCCAGGTCGGCGTACAGCGCGCGTCGGATCTTGATCAGTTCGCTATTCAACACATTCGCGCTGAAGGTACTTCGCAGTCCCGTGGCCACGTCGACACTCAACGGAACCGTGGGCGAGAATTCCGTATGTTCCTGAGCGGTTTCGGGCGTTTCTTCCCCTTGTCCCGCGGCCCGCAGGCCGGGGATTTCAGAGACCGTGCCCGTCTTCGCGTCCACGACCCGTCGGGTGGAACGCAGCAGCACGAAACCAATCAGGCCGGCGGGAATCGCCAGGCAGATGAACACGGCCATCGGCATGCCCGGAATCATGCCCATGCCCAGCGCCACGCCCGCGCCGATCAGCAAGGCCCGCGGTTGCGACAGGATCTGCATGCCGATGTCGCGACCTACGTTCGACTCGCCTTCGCCGGTTTGGACACGCGTGACGATCATGCCCGCGCAGATGGCGATGAATAGCGCCGGAATCTGCGCGATCAAGCCATCGCCGATCGTCAGGACGGAATAAGTGCTGACCGCCTCCGCCATCGGCATGCCGCGCTGGACGCTGCCGATGATGATGCCGCCGAGCATGTTGACCGCCACGATGATGATGCCGGCGATGGCGTCGCCCTTGACGAATTTCATCGCGCCGTCCATCGAGCCGTACAACTGGCTTTCCTTCTCTACGCGTGAGCGGCGTTTGCGCGCTTCGGTCAGGTCGATGGCGCCGGCGCGCATGTCCGCATCGATCGACATCTGTTTGCCCGGCATGGCATCCAGCGAGAAACGCGCCGCGACTTCCGCGACCCGTTCGGCCCCTTTCGTGATGACGACGAACTGGACGATGGTCAGGATCAGGAATACCACCAGGCCGACGACGAGATTACCGCCGACGACGAAGTTTCCGAATGTCTCGACGATATGGCCCGCATCGCCTTGCAGCAGGATCAGGCGCGTGGTGGATATCGAGATGGCCAGACGAAACAACGTGGTGACCAGCAACACCGACGGGAACGACGAAAATGACAGCGGTGAAGGGAGATACATCGCGACCATCAACAGAATGGCCGACAACGTCATGTTGATCGCGATCAGCGTGTCCACCAGCCAGGTGGGCAGCGGCAGGATCATCATGAACACGACCCCGACCAGGATGAACGCCAGCAGGATATCGTTACGGCTGGTGGCCAGCGCCACCGCGCGTTGCAAGGTCTGGTACATGATCGGGCGTGTGAAGGAGGGTTAGGGGTTCAGGCGTCCGGCACGAATGGCGCCGCATCCTGTGCAGGCAACGGGTCCGCCGCGCGGGCAATCGCGAAGGCCTGCATGGCGCGCGCCGCTTCTTCATGGCGTCCGAGCGCGGACAGGATCTGGGCACGTAACAACTGGTAGGGTGCGCTTACCTGTACCCGCACCGGAATAGCCGAGAGCGTCGCCAACGCCGCCTTCGGCTTGCCGGCGCGCAATTGCGCCAGCGCCAGTACCCCGCGGATCGGGTCGTCGGCGGCGGCATCGTGTGCCAGCAACGCGAGCAGTGCGGCGGCGCGGTCCGCGCGCTCGTGTGACAGGAACAGAAAGGCAAGCTGTTCGATGAAGGCGCGGTCATCGTGGTCGGCCAGCAACATCCGTGAAGCGGTGGGCGTCTGACGCGCGGCGGGTGGAGACGAGGTGTCCAATACGGCGGAGGCCATCTCAACCCGCCACTACCAGGCCGCGATACGTTGCCAGCTCCTGCCGCATTTCACGGGTCGACACGAGCACGCGGTGCGCCGCCCGCATGGTCCTTGCCCCGGTGTCATTCGTCGCGTTGACGTTGTCCGTCCGTCCCGCGTCCTGGCGCACCGCCTTTTCGCGCGCGGCCAGTCCGCGTTCAAGCGATTGACAAGAACGATCGAGTGCTTCGCCATAGCTTTTCGGCGTTGCAAAGGCGCGGGTGGATGCGGCTATTGATGCATCGGCGGGGGCATGTTCTGGCGCAGTACTGCTTTTAACCCCGAGCGCGGCCAGCAAATAAACGTCGAGCCCTTGTTCACGAAAGAGCTTTTGTAACGGGCCGCCGGTCGGCGTATCCGATGGCAGGAGCGAGGCGGGTCCGGTGGGTAAGCGCGGTCGATCCGCGGCATCGAGTTGGCTGACGTTCGTCAGGCCGTGGTCCAGTCGATATGGGTGCAGTTCCATCTTTCTCGATCAAAGCGTTTCTTCAGTCCATCGAATGCGGTTGCCACCCGTGCAGGTAACGCAGCGCCGCTTCAGCCTCATCGAGATGCAGCGCACTGCCGTGCAAACGCACCATGACGATCAAGGCGTCCTCACGGGCATGCGCGTCCTGCACCGACTGGGCCGCAACATGTATCGACCAATGCGGATGCGGCGGATGCAATGCATCGGTGGCGTGGGACGCGTCGCGGTTCCGTCCGCCGAGCATTTCCCGCGATGTGGCGGCCAGACGCTGCATCGCGTCCAGCACATGACTTGGCAACTGCGACGCCACCGGGAAGATGGCTTGCAGCAATAACGTTTCATCAAGCGGTTCGATACCGATCCGCGCGCCGGACGCGAGGCGCAACACCGTGCGCTGACGGCTTTGCGCGGGCTCGGCGGCAAAGCCAAGTCGCACGGCCAATGCTTCCACCAGCGCCTTGACCGCATGGGCGGCATCCGATGAGCCGGATGCACCTACGCCGAGATCAGACATGCGCGTTTTCCTCGTCTATCAGATCGTCCAGCGCATGCTGCACCGCTTCGCGGGCACGCATGCGTTGTTGATCGTCCACGAATACCCGCTCTGGCATGTCTCGCAGCACGGCGCTGAAGCCATGCAGGAAGGGAATGGCGCGCGCCAGTACGACAGGAACGCCTTCCGTTCCGGGCGTCGCGTCGGGGGTCGACGGATCTTGCTCTTGGCCCGCCATTGTGCGCGCGAAGGCCACGAACGCTTCCGGTGTAAAGTACGATTGATCAGTCAGATCAACCGCTTTGCGCATCGTCTGCAACGCAGCCGCGCCCGCATCGGCCGGAGAACCCGGGTGGAGTACTTCGGCCAACGAGTCGCACTGCTGCAGCACGGTGACGGCCGTGGTGACGTGCGATTTTTCCGTCAGCAACGCGTGCAGGTGCGCCCGATCGACCGAGGGACGCAGCGAGTCGATATCGCGCCCCACAGCCAGGATGAATCGTTCGAGCACTGCTTGCACCACGCTACCCGCGGCCTGCGGGGATGTACCGTTCTCCCCTGCTGCCGTGCCGGCGCGGGCAGGACTGTCGAGCAGGGCGGTCACGCCGTCCAGCACCCGATGCAGCACCGAGGCAATGCGCGTGTCGCCTTCCACCAGCGTTGCATAGGACGCTTGCAGCGACACGATTTCAGCCGCATCCAGTCGCCGTCCGTCTCCGGGCGTTTGCCAGACGCCACCGGTATTCAGGTCCGCACGAATCCGCGTGCCGTGCGAGAACTCCAGTTCCTGCGTCATGTCGGCGAGCCGTTCCAGGATTGCCTCGGTGTCTTCACGCCGTCCGCCTCCGCGTCTGCCCGCGCGCTGTCCGGCATCGCTGTCCTGATCCTGATCCGACCCCACCGCACCACGGCGCAGCGCCCCCGCGGCCTGCTGCAACGCCACGAAGAGTTTTGTCGGATTGTTGTCGCATCGTTCGCGCAACAACTGCAGCATCGTGTGCGGTGCGCCTTGTTGAAGATCGGCGACCAACGCCTCGCGTGTGCGCTGCGCATCTTCATCCTGCTGCAATGTCTCGGCAAGGAACTCGGCCAGCGCTTCAGGATCGATCCATTCGTGCGTCTCTTCCTCCCGCAACGCGCGATCAGCCTCGTCTTCGCTATCCATTTCGGCCGCGATGTATTCCGCCAGGGCATCGGCTTGCTCGGCCAGACGTTCCCCGTGCTCGATGGCGAGGAGCGCATCGTTCTTGAAGATAGGGGCCGCGCCGTCATGGCTTTGTCCGCCGGGCCGCGCCGTGGTATCAGCGCGCGGGCCGACGGAATCGAACGTACTTGGGTCTTGTTTCATGGGGGTGGAGCCGATGTGAAAAGCGGTCATGGCGGTGCACGCAGGTAAGCGAAATAGCGAAGGAACGAAGAAGCGCGAAGTCATCGGTGCTGCGCGATGTCGATGCATGGTTTGATGGATCGATACAACGCCTCGGTTATTCGTGGTCCAGGAACGTGGCGCCTGTCGAGACGCGGCGCGGCAGCCCGACTGTCTGCTTTTTTTACCGTAAGGAAAGGTTGTCGGGATCTGCTGGTGCACAGTAACGCGGCAGGGGACATGCGTTCCCCGCGCGCGCTGAATTGCCGCGCGGGGTGGTCGCCAGATCGCATGGGTCGGCAAACAATGTGACGGGCGGGCGGGTCGTGCATTCGGAAACGCCGGATTGGCAAAGGGAACCCGAACGAGCCGGAGGGTACAGAGTTGGGACGCCTATATAAAGTCGAACGCGGATCGCGACGATGCAGCCCGCACGAGGCGATTGGGCGGCGTTTTCATCTTTTCATATGAAGGAGGGTTTGTGTCCACGCATTCCGAACCTGATGACCGCCATGTTGATACTGCAAATGCGCCGTCGCCCGACGTTGGCAATGCCACGTTGACCCCTGCCGATATTGAATTGGATGCCCGTATCGCCGCCTACCTTGAGAGCGGCGCGGAGACGATCGCGCAAGCCGAGGCGTTGCTGATCGAAAGTCAGGCGCTGTTCGATGAGAGTGGTTTGGATCTGGCGTCCGTCATGTCGCGATTGTCGCCTGCGGAGCGGGCGCAGCTCAACGAAATGACGGCGGAAGACGAGGCGGAAATCGAGAAAGCACTAATGCAGGCCAAGGCGGCGCAGGCGTTTTCCGTGGCGGATCGCAAGGACGTCGGCGGCATGGCCGGCGCGGTGCGCCGCGGGCGCTTGTTTATTTGATGATGTCGGTTTGCAAGGAGGAATGATATGAGCACTCCCGTTTCTGGTGTCGGCGGTGTGACCGATTTGACCGGGAATTTTGAGACCGATTTGAATCTGGTGATGGCGGCGCGTTTATCGGTCAGTGAGCAAAGCATCCAGGGAAAGCTCACGGCGATGAAAGCGTCCACCACGCAGATGCAGAAGTTGAACGAACTTTCGGGTTCCCTGTCGCGTCTGGCGGCCAGCATGCAAACGAGCAAATCGGAAGATAAGCTCAAATTGACAAACGCCGAGCCGCAGAAAAGCAATATCGAGGAAATCAAGACGCTTTGTAGTCAGACCGGCCTGGATGTGACGTCGATCCTGGGTAATGCGGATTTATCCCAGGTGACGCTTAACCAGTTGACCAGCGCGGCGACATCGGTACGCCAGAAAGCCGACTCGATTGGGAGTACGAGTCAAACGGATCAGCTCATGACGCAGCAGGCGATGAGCAGAATGGGGCAGATTGTCGATCAGTGGTCAAACATGATGTCGAAGATCGCGCAGGCAAAGCAGACCCCCATCTCGAATATGCGTTAACGACCATGAACGATGCGGCCGAAGGGGTCAACGAAAGCAAGGCCACGCCGGATGTCCAGGTGGTCGGTGGCCGATGGGTGGAATGGGTCGCGCAAGGCGGTCTGACGCGTGACTTCGTCGGTATCGATGAGCGGGAAATGGAAACGGCTTATCACTACGCCACGCAGCTTTATCAACAAAAGCGCTATCAGGATGCATCGGTGCTGTTTTTGTTCCTGAGCGCGCATAACCAGTGGGAAAGCCGTTATCTGCTCGGGGCGGCCGGGTGTGCGCAGATGCTGGGCCGCTTCGAGGATGCCCTGTCTTCGTATGGCACGGCCGCCAGTCTCCAGATGTCGGACCCGATGCCGCAATTCCGCATTGCGGAATGCTTGATCGCATTGAACATGCGCGAGGAGGCCGTGGAGACATTGCGCTTTGTAATCGACCTTGCAGATGCGCCAGAGCACGTCGCGCTTCGTGCCCGCGCACGGGCGACGCGGGAATGGTTGATGCAGGAGGCCAAGCCATGAGTGATACAGCGTTGCCGCCGAGCGGCGCATGGTCATCGACGAACGAGACCTACGGCGATGGCCTGGATGGCGGTAACGCCGCGAACCGTGGTGGCAGCCGTGCGCCAGGGGACCCGACGTCGACCACGGGCGCACCCGGCATGGACGCGGGCGCGGTTCCGGCGACGGATCCCCTGCACGCGCTTCGCGATTACCTTCGTACTTCCGGTGTGCCGGGCTGCAGTGGCGACGACGATAACGGCGCACCCGCGCTGGTGCCGTCACACCTGAGCGGCAACGTCGAGGATATGGCGCTCGCGATGCATTTGATGCAGGCGAGTTTCTCCAATGCCCAGGCCGGCACGGCGCTCGCGGAGATCAAGAACAATTCGGTGAAGCTTAAGGTCAGTCAGGCCGAACAGAATGCGCACTATAAGAAGGCCGTGGAAAGCGCGCGGGAAGCGGAAGCCAAATCGGGCGGCATGCTCGGTTTTTTCAGGAAACTCTTCAAGGGGATTGCGGCGTTGGCTGGCATCGTGTTGTCTGCGATCGCCGTTGCCGCGACAGCGGGCGCCGCAGCACCCTTGCTCGCGTTCGCCGTCGCTGGCGCGATTGGCGCGACTATCGGTCTGGCCAGCGAAATCAGCCAGGCGGCGGGCGGCCCTCCGATTTCCCTGTCGGCGATGCTGACGAAAATGGGTACGGCACTCGCCCTGGCCTGTGGGGCCTCCGAAGAGGATGCGGAGAAGATCGGCAAGGTCGCGGGAAATAGCATGGGTGTCTTGCTGGCCGTGATCGACCCGTCGATATTGGGGGAACTGGCGGGGGGCATCGCTGCGCTGTCGGGCGCGAGTCCCACGGTGATGGGGATCATTACCGTGGTGGCGACGCTCGCGGCCGTCGCATTGACGATGGCGGGGACGAATGCGCTGCTCAAAGGAGTGGAAGGCGGTAACAAGCTCGTTGGTGTGCTCGCGAAAATGGCGGGCTTGAAGTACGGGTTGATGGTCACGAAAGGGGTGGCCGAGGGCGCGGGCGGCATCGTCGGTGGGACACAGGGCATTCTTGTCGCGCGCAGCCAATTCGAGGTCGATACCGCTCGCGCCGATGCGAAGGCGGCGTCTGTACAGACCATGAAATTGCAGAAGCAGATGGACGATCTCCTGGAAGAAGTCCGCCGCTTGTTCGAGCGGGTAGAGGATAGCTATAGCGGCGCCACGCGGATGTTGGGCCGCGCATCGCAGTCGTATCAACTGCTTGCCCGCAACATGGGCGCCCGGGTGGGCGCGTGAGTACAAGTGCGTAAGTTCGAATAACGCCGGACATGATCGAAGGCATGAGGAAGGAGAAAGTCATGGTGGACACGCAATTATCGGCTGAACGAAACGATGCCGGCGCGATCGGCAACGCTTACGCGTCGGAACGGCAAGGGGCAGCCGCACGATCGGTCGAAGATATCGAAGGGTTGGTCAGCCGTCTGCGAGAGGGACTGTCCACGCTTTCCTTGACGTCGCGCTATACGCGCGACGAATTGGACACGATCTATGCGTTGGGATGGTCACATTTGTCGCGTGGGCAGGCAGACACGGCTTTGCGTCTTTTTCTGTTCCTGACGGACTACGCGCCTACCGCCCCGACCTATTTGACGGGCTTGGGCGTTTGTTTGCAGCAGTGCGATCGATATGAGGAAGCGCTGACCGTGTTTTCCTGGGTCGGCACGCTTGACGGTGAAAACGTCGAAGCCACCCTTCGCAGCGCTGAATGTCTGCTCGCGCTCAAGGACCGGACAGAGGCGGAACGCCTGCTGGATCTCATCGTGACGGATTCGATGGCTTCTTCTGGAAAACGGACGCATGTGGCCTATCGTGCGCAAGCCTTGCTCGATGTGCTGCGACGCGGCATCGAGGGCAACGGCGCGAGTTCCGTTAGCGGGCGAAGGACCGCAAGCGCAGCGGTTGACAGCGGTCCGGTATCGGCACCGTTCTGACGGTGCGCGTGTACCCGACCGTGGAACCGGGCGCCGCCGGCGGGTTACACAGGTAATGGAATAGATGACGACAGTATTGAGGAGAAGGAACGATGGTTGACGGAATTCGCGGTGACGGGGCCGGGATTACCCAGTCCGTGGTCAACGAAGGCGCAACGAATACCGCGGGTGCGTCGTTGGCAAAGCCGGGCGCTGCCGGGGCGTTGTCGTCGCAAACGTCAACGCCGGTTACCGCCGATCATCCGGGCCTGGCGTTCGACGCAGCGGCGAAAGCGCCAGGGGCACCGATGCCGTTGCCCGTGCCGGATGCCGATGCGTTGTCGAAACCGCGAGTCGGGCAGGCAATGACCGCGATCATGGGGGGCGGCGATGACGGCGGCGCCGCAGCGGTATCCGAGATCGATATCAATCAGTTGATGTTGATGATGTTCGAAATGTCACGCAGTCTGCGTGATACCGCGATGAAGCAACGCGCGATGAGTCAGGAAGCGAATATCGCCAGCCAGTCGGCGGCGATCAACGCGATGCGGGATGCGGCGGCGCAACGCTTGGCCAGCGCCATCATTGACGGTGTGAGCCAGTGTGCGATGGGCGCGCTGGCACTGGCTCAGGCCGCCGGCACGGCAAAAGCGTCGTTGGCGGCGGAAACCGCGAAGGTGGAGTATGCCGGTGCGAAGGAGCTGTCCAAGCAAGGTAACGCCGCTGCGCCCGGGATCGGCCCGATGCGTCCTACTCCCGCCGACGTGCGGGCGGTAGGGGCGCGGTTCGCGGAAGCGAAAGTGGCAGCCAACACACTGGCGGCCCGCAACGACGGCTACCAGAAGATGGGCGCGGCGATTGGGAAGGCGACCAGCGCCGTGACGACATCGTTTGCCGACGAGGCATCGATCACGCAGCGCCGGCATGAACTGGATGCAAGCCGGCATGATACTGCGACGAATTCCGCCGCGGAAATGGCCGGCGTGATGCGCGACCGCGCGAATGAAACATTGCAAACGCTGCGTGCGATTCACCAGTCGCTGGCGGATGCGTCCAACGCGATCACGCGCAATCTGTGATGTCCGCCCGACCCGGCACCGCGCACGTGGCCGATACCGCTCAGGGGCCTGCCGGATCCCTTCTCGACAGCGGCGAAATCAATCTGCTGAACCGCCTGGGATATGAACTGACCCCCGAAAGTTGGACGGTTTAACGTCAGCAGATTCCCGCCCGAATCCGATAGTCAACAGGACTCAAGCCACCAAGCTTGACCTTGATACGTTGCTGATTGTAATAGTGAATATACTCT